>MDTC01207835.1_pt1 | contig 56972 bp, 51 predicted proteins | sample 811181 | NCBI WGS metagenome assembly MDTC01 (sample SAMN05326644, study PRJNA326480) | marine metagenome | isolation source: seawater | place: Pacific Ocean: North | collected 2011 | reverse complement strand
TTCATATCCTTGCTCCTCAGGGTGAAGTAATCCAAGATAATATACTTTTTCTACTTTTTTGTTCTCTAATAGATAAGCAGCAACTTTTTGAGCGTTTTCACATTGCTTGTCCATTCTTAGTTTAAGGGTTTCTAAACTTCTAAGTAGTAACCATGCTGTATTTGGGCTAATCATGTTCCCTAAGAAAGTTCTAAGCGTTTTAACTCTTGTCATTAATTCTTGTCTTCCCATTACAGCTCCAGCAATTAGATCACTATGTCCACCAATGTATTTAGTTGCTGAATATAGGGTTAAATCAGCACCGTGTTCTAAAGGGTGTTGCCAAATAGGGCCCATGTAAGTGTTGTCTACAGCAACAATAACTTCTTTTTCGTTTTTATTTTGGTAATAATCTCCAATCTCTTTACTTAATCCACTCATGTCAAATAAAGCGTTATTTGGATTAGCAGGTGTTTCTAGATAAATCATCGCTAATTTATCTGCATGACCAGTTTTTTCAATAGCTGTTTTAACTTCTTCAATACTTTGATTTGGTAGTATTCCTAAAGTATGAATACCTATTTGTGGAAGAAAATGGTTAATAAAATGATCTGTTCCACCATAAGTAGGATTGCTGTATACTAATAAATCACTAGGTTTTAAAAACTCTAAAAGGACAGTACTAATTGCAGACATTCCACTTTCAAAAACAGCACAATCATCAGCTTTGTCCCATAAGCTTAGTCTATTTTCTAAAATTTCTAAGTTAGGGTTGTTAATTCTACTATATATTAAACCAAGCTCTTCTGTTGGTTCCTTTTCTCTCAGCCCATAAGCGATCTCAAAAAATGATTTTCCTTCTTCTGCAGTTTTAAAAACAAAAGTAGAGGTTTGAAAAATGGGACATTTTACAGCGCCTTCAGAAAGTTCTGGTTTGTAACCGTGAGTCATCATGTGACTCTCAGGGTTTTTAAATTTATCTTCCATGCTACAAAGTTACCAATAAAGACTATATATCTTTATATTTAATAATATTTAGTTAAATATTCTGTTTAAATATATTATTAAAGTTATATTTTCTTTAATTTTATATTTTTACTATATTATAAAGAAAATTATTCTATGATTGATTCAATAGATAAAAAAATACTAGCAGAATTACAGTTAGATAGTAAGCAAACTATTAAGGAATTAGCTGAGAAAATTAGTCTCACACCAACACCTGTTTATGAAAGAATTAAAAAACTTGAGGAGTTAGGGTATATAGTAGGTTACAAGGCGATAATAGATAGGTTTAGCATTGATTTAAGTTTAATGGTTTTTTGTAATGTTTCCCTTAAAGAACACCAAGCAAATTTTTTGGAAAAATTTGAAGAAAATGTACAATCTTTAGATGAGGTTTTGGCTTGTTACCATTTAGGTGGGATGTATGATTATTTACTCAAAATATGTGTTAAAGATATGAGTGAGTACCAAAAATTTATTGCTAATCAATTAGCTAATATTGGTAATATTGCTAATGTACAAAGCTCATTTGTTATGAAAGAATTAAAATCATCAGAGCTTTATTATTTTAAATAATACCTAACGCAAAAGAAAGTGAAAATAAAATAAGGCAAATACTTACTATTTTGTAAAGAGAGTTAATTTTAATTTTTTTTAGAAATTTATTTCCTAAAACTGCTCCAATGAATGCTGTTGCAACGGCAACTACTGCCGATTCTATTCCAGTAGAAAAATCTTGTAGTTTAAGATTGTTGAAATAGATAGGTATTCTACTAATATCAATTAACAATGCTATTGCAATTCCAGATGAAATAAAACTAAATTTGCTTAACTTTAATTTTGATAAAAATAAGGTTCTTAAAGCACCTTGATGACCTGAAATCCCACCAAAAACCCCACTAATTAACCCACCTAATAACAAAGTCCTCTTATTGGGGTTAATCCATTGATCAAGATGAATAAATTCTAAAATTGTAAAGATGAAAATTATTCCTCCTATTGTTATTTTTAATACTGAGGTTGTAAAAGTAGTTTGAAGTATTTTGTAGTTGAATTCAGAAAAATAAATAGCTAATTTCACTAAAATAAATGAGCCAGCTATAGCTCCAATAATTGATGTAATACCAAAACGTTTTATAACATTATAATTAATGTCCTTGTAGGTTAAGGAAGTTTTAAATAAATTATTAGATAAGTGGACAATTGCGGTTAAGGTTATGGAACTTTCGGTAGAAAAAAAAACCATAAACACTGGAAGCAACAGGGTACCTAGACCAAAACCTGAGAAAAAAGTTAAAAATGAAGCAAAAAGAGAAACTAGTCCAATGCTGATTAATTCTGGCGTCATTTTTTCTTTTTCTTCATCGGGTTTGGATCATCGTATTTATGTCTATCTTTATATCTGTAAAGTTCAAATTTAGTTGGCTCTATTTGCGTAGGCCAAAAATTATTAGATCTATCTGTATCTGCAGTTTCCAAAAAAGGATCTAATTCAATTTGAACAACTTTATTATCAAAGGCAAATAACTTTTTGATTTCAAAATTATTTCGTTTCCATATTTCAGCTGGTATTTTAAATATTTGGTGTTCTTTATTTTCAAAAGTGAAATCTAAAATTAAAGGCATCACAAGTCCACCCTCATTAGTCATTCTGATTTCGTAATAGTGTTTCTTATTATTGATTATATTTTTTTCGTCTTCAGAAAGTGATTTGGTAAATTCATCTTGTTTCTTTAAATCTTCTTTTGTAACTTTAAATTGATTGTAAGAACTGTAAAAGTCATTTAGATTTTTATCATTTTCACGATAGGTGATTATGTCTTGATTTCTTTGATTTGAAATATCTCTTTTTCTAATGTCTTCGAATGCATTTTTTCTTTCTTTTTTAATTTTTTCGATATTCTTGTCATTGACCATAAAATATTTTACTTCTTTTAAATTTATATCAACATGATCAGTAGTGTAAAACCAACCTCTCCAGAACCAATCCAAATCAACTGAACTTGCATCTTCTAACGTTCTAAATAAATCTTCGGGGTTTGGGTGCTTAAACATCCATCTTTTAGCGTAAATCTTAAATGCATAGTCAAACAGTTCTCTTCCCATGATAGTTTCTCTTAAAATATTTAATGCAGTAGCAGGTTTTCCATATGCATTATTACCAAATTGATAAATAGATTCACTATTTGTCATAATCGGAGAAATTTGGTCTTTATCACCTTTCATATAATTTACAATTTTATATGCTGGACCTCTTCTAGACGGATACTCCTTTTCAAATTCTTGTTCTGTTAAATATTGTAAAAATGTATTTAATCCCTCATCCATCCACGTCCACTGTCTTTCATCAGAATTTACTATCATAGGGAAATAGTTGTGTCCAACTTCATGAATGATAACGCTTATCATCCCGTATTTTGTTCTCTTAGAGTAGGTGCCATCTTCATCTGGCCTTCCTCCGTTAAAACAAATCATTGGATATTCCATTCCAATCCATTTTGAGTGAACGGAAATTGCAACAGGGTAGGGATAGTCAAATGTATATTTAGAGTAACATTTTAGTGTATGAGCTACAGTTTTTGTACTGAATTGTTCCCACAATGGGTTTCCTTCTTTAGGATAAAAAGACATTGCTAGAACATCGCCGCTGTTTTGTTTTACTATCATAGCATCCCAAATAAATTTCCTTGATGCTGCCCATCCAAAATCTCTTACATTTTCAGCTTTAAAATGCCAAGTTTTTATTCCCTTATCGCGTCGTTTCTCATTTTTGATAGCTTCCTTTTCATTAATTATAAAAACTGGCTCATTTTCACTATTTCTTGCTTCTTCTAGTCTTTTAATTTGATCTTCTGAAAGTATTTCTTTTGCATTTTCTAATTCTCCTGTAGCACTTACTACATGATCAGCTGGAACAGAAATACTAACGTCATAGTCACCAAATGGGAGAGTAAATTCCCCATAGCCGAGAAATTGTTTGTTTTGCCAACCTTCAGTATCATTATACACACACATTCTTGGATAAAATTGTGCAATTGTATATAGGTAGTTGTCATCTTTTTCAAAATACTCATACCCTGATCTTCCCCCAATCTCTAATCTATTGTTTATATTATACCACCAACTGATTTTTAGGGTAAATGATTTATTAGGAGCAAGAGGTTTGTCTAGGTTAATTCTCATCATGGTTTGATGAATAGTATGAGATAAATCACTGTCATCCGAATTAGTAACAGAAGTGATATTAAATCCCCCATTAAAAGTGGGGTTTAAATTCTGAATTGATCTTGTGTCTAAATACCTTATGGTATCCGTATCTTGATTAATATCTAATAATGCTTTATGATTTCCCTGGGTGCTCAAATAATTTGAAGCGTTTTTTAATGATTGAACATCTATAGAATTGAAACTTGAAGTTTGAATTTTATAGCTGTCAGAGTTTAAAGCTCTTTTGTTTTGATCTAATTGAAGCCATAGATAATCTAACTCGTCTGGACTGTTGTTATGATAAGTAATAACTTCATTCCCAGAAATCTTTTGATTTTCATCATCTAATTGTATCTCCATAACATAATCAGCTTCGTTTTGATAGTACTGAAATCCAGGAGCTCCAGAAGCAGACCTGTAGATATTAGGTGTTGACATTTCCTCTTTAAGCTGTTTAAACTTATTATAGTTGAGGTTGGGGTTTTGACAGATTAATATTGTTGGTACAAAGAAAAAACCAAAGATTATTAATTTGTTAGTTGAAAAAATGCTTGCTCTCATATTTATTAAATGTATGACTAGAGTTTATAGTGCCTCTTAAATTTACAATGTTTTGCTGATTTGGAAAACTAGTGATTAATAAATCATTAATTATTTCTACTGAATGGATAGATTTTTTCATTTTTGCTTCCATAAAAATCATTAATTCCCCATCTAGATTAATTTCGTTTCCTAAAAAATCTAAGTTGATTAACTTATTTTGATAGTATATTTTGAAGTGATTATTAATGTATTTTTCTAGTGGCTCATTACTAAAGTATTCTTTTCCTTCATTGAAAATTGGTTTTAAAACACCTATTTCCTCATTTTCGAATAAGTAGGATATATCATGTGCTGTTATTTCAATACTTATTTCAATCATTGATCTTTCTTTGGAAAAATTAATTTCAGTGATTGAGGTATATGACTCGTGTAAAAAATTATCGGGGCTTGTTAAAATAAAAAAAAGAGATATTATATTAAACAGATACATTTTTATAAATTATTTTTTATTTAGCTGAGCTTAATTTACTTGTTTTTAAGGCTTCAAATTTAGATTTTTTTCGATTAATTTTATTGTTTGGAGTTAAGTAAAAAAAATCTGTTAAAAGGATTGATTTAGGAGCTATCTTTTGATCTTTAATTTTTTTTATCGCCTCTTTCAATTTATCTAATTCTAAACATTTTAAAGCGACAATAATAACTTTTTCACCTAAGTCAATATCATCAACTTTATCTATAAAAAAATCTTTGCGGTTTAATATTTTCTCTATTTCTTTTTCTAAAATTTCGGGGTAAACTTTTATTCCTCCAGTATTGATAATATTATCAGATCTACCTACGTATTTAAATTTTTGATTTCCAGTTATTTGAATTATGTCATTTGTAGTTAAGCTTTCAATATTCAATTTAGGTGAATTTATGATTAAATTCCCGTTTTTATTTGTTGATATTTTAACATGATTAAGGCATCTATAAGGGTTATCTATACTTGAATTACTTAGTTCTCTAATTGCTATGTGAGATACTGTTTCAGTCATGCCAAAAGTTTGGTAACACTTTGTTGGTAGCTCATCTATTTTTTCTAAAAGCCGATTGCTTATTGGTCCCCCACCAATAATGAGCCTTTTAATATACTTAAAACCTTTGTTCATAATTGAATTTTCTACTTGCATAGAGGTCATTGCAGAAAAATCAATTTCTTCTTCAAGGTATTTCGTCACATTTTTTGCGGGTTTTGTGAGAATAATCTCAGCTTTGTTTATTAATGCTCTAACCAACATCATTTTTCCACCAATATATTTAGTAGGAAGGCAACAATGAAATTTACTATTTTCTTTAAGTTTAAAATAATCAAGAGTAGCTTTTGCGCTATTAATTATCGCATCTCTTTTTAGTTTGATGTGCTTGGGCTTTCCCGTTGAACCTGATGTTCGCACTGTTAAACATTCTTTATTAGTTTTCCAATGTTCTAAAAAATCAAAAATTTCTGTATCAATTTTATTTAGCTCTTTTTTATTTAAATTAAAGATGTCTTTATAATTGGTGTGAATAATCATTAGTAAAATAAATTATTTAATTCCCAATCTTTTCTCACATCATATCTTAAAAGTTCACCATCTAATGTCAGTGGTGAAATGATATTATTATTATATAAATTTCCAGTTCCTAAACCTTGAGGTAGTTTAAGATCAAATTCACTACAATACTGAGCAATAGCATTTAATCCAATATTTGACTCTAAAGCTGAAGTAATCCACCATTCAATATTATGATTTTTTGCGATTTCTATCCATTGTTGTGTTTGTTTAAAACCTCCTAACAGAGAGGGTTTCAAAATTAAATACTGTGGTCTAATAAATGATAATAAATTTTTCTTTTCGCTGATAGTTCTAGTTTTTATTAATTCTTCATCAAGTGCAATAGGAATTGGCGATTTTGAACAAAGTTGTTTCATTTCTTCAAATTGATTAATAGCAATTGGTTGTTCAATGGAATGAATATTCAGTTTTGAGAGTTGTTCTAATTTAAAAATTGCATTGATAGTATCAAATGCTCCATTTGCATCTACCCTAATTTCAAGGCTTTCTTTTGAAAACGAATCTCTTATCTCTTTTAATATAGAAAACTCATCCTTAAAGTTCAGAGCACCTATTTTTAGCTTTATACAACTAAATCCAAGATCTAGTTTTTCTTTAATTTGATTTTTAATAAATATGGAATCACCCATCCATATTAAGCCATTGATGTGAATTTTTTTTAGGCCTTTAATAAAATTGTTATCAAATATTTTTCTTCGGCCTTCGTTACTAAAGTCTTTTAATGCTGTTTCTAAACCGAATTTTATAGAAGGAAAATTTGAAATATCTATTTTTTTGTATTGATTAATATTTTCAACAACTTCTTTAAGTTTATTATCCATACAATTGAGTGGATCTATACTTAGACCTTTTATTGGTCCACATTCTCCTATTCCAAAAATATCAGGATTATCTTTTTTTAAAATTTTCAGAAACCAAGTTGGCTTTTCATTTATAATACCTCTACTGGTACCACTTGGTTTTTTAAATTTTAATACGTATTTAAAATACTTTGCTTCGTACATTACAAGTTATGAATCCATTCACTTTTTCGATGTTGGGAATTGGAGATTAGGCAATTGGATTTAAAATAATACTGTAGATAACTATTGAATTTATACTTCTCCCAAAATAGAATTTATCTAATGCATCCATAATGTTTATAGCTCTAAAATGTGATTGATGAATTTCAGTATCACCTTTTATTTTCCACTGAATCGTGAATGAGTCCTCAATGTATAATTTATTGCTCGCATATTTTAACATTAGTTCTAATGCTTCAATTTTATCTCTTCCCTCTGTAGAATGGAAAAAAAATTGTTGTTTGTGAACTTCGTTAACAGTGAAAAGATCAAGATCTACATATTCAGGCATTACATGATATTCAAATATCAGTTGGTTTGATTTAATTGAAAGAGTTTTAGCTATTTTATTTTCAATTTGAGAAACTCTATCCTTAATATTTGCAATCATTATAATCTTATTTTATAATTTAATCATCAAATTTACTAAATTCAGAGTTATTGCTAACAAATTCAGGCACTATCATTTTCATTTGTTTTACAATTTCTTCATTTTCTTGATTTTCAACAAAGCTAATAAGTCTAGTGGTTAATTTTTTAATGTTTTCGTGATCTCTTGAATTGACTTTTCCAATCATAATTTTTGGATGATGGGTGGGAATTGTATTTTCCTCATTACTGAGCAATTCCTCATACATTTTTTCACCTGGTCTCAACCCAGTTATTTTAATTACAATGTCTTTTTCAATTTCAAGTCCTGCTAATTGTATCATTTTTTTGGCTAGGTCAATTATTTTTATACTTTTTCCCATATCAAAAACATAAATTTCACCACCTTTACCCATTGTTGAAGCTTCAATTACTAATTGACAAGCTTCTGGTATCGTCATAAAATATCTTGTCACATTTTCATGTGTTACTGTAAGAGGTCCTCCATTTTCAAGTTGTTTTTTAAAAAGTGGTATAACTGATCCATTACTCCCGAGCACATTTCCAAATCTAGTAGTTATGAATTTTGTATCAGCTACATTTTTTAAAGATTGACAGTACATTTCTGCAATTCTTTTAGATGCTCCCATAACGTTAGTTGGATTAACTGCTTTATCTGTTGAAATGAGAATAAATTTCTGTATTTTAAAATTGATAGATAAATCGCTTAATATTATGGTCCCCTGCACATTAGTTCTAATTGATTCTGCAGGATTTAATTCCATTAAAGGAACATGTTTATATGCAGCAGCATGAAAAACTATTTCAGGTTTGAAAAATCTAAAAAGATTATTCATTCTTTCTTTTCGAGTAATATCTCCAATAACTACTTCCCAATTAATTTTTGAGTTATCAGAAAGAAGTTCTTGGTTTAAGTCATATAGAGAACTTTCTGCTTGATCAAGAAGAACAACTTTTTTAGGGTTATACTTAACTACCTGTCTTGTTATTTCGCTTCCTATGGAACCGGCTGCACCTGATATTAATATTACTTTGTCAGAAAACTCATTTTCAATCTTTTTATTTTCAATATTTATTGGTTTTCTTCCTAATAAGTCATCAATTTTAACATCTTTTATTTGTTTGGATGAAAAATTTCCTTCAAACCAATCATCTAAAGAGGGGACATTTTTTACTTTAATGTTTTGTACTAAGCAAATATCAATTAAGTTTCTTTTGTTTTCTACGTTCGGATCTTTAATGGCTAAAATAACTGCATCAACATCTAAATTTTTAAGTCTTTTTTCTAAGTTTTTAGGGTGGATAATAGTTTTTCTTTCAATCAAAAGACCTTCTTTCTTAACATCATCGTCGATAAATCCAACTATATTGTAAGATGTTTCTTCATCTCTTTCAAGGGTGGTTTTAGTAATTAAACCCATTTTTCCTGCACCATAAATTAAAACATTGTTTTTGATTCCACTATTTTTTAAATTAGAAACGTATGTCATTTTTATAGCAAATCGGTAAGAAAGTAAAAAGAATAGTGTACCTAAATATTCAACGATTATAACTGATTTTGGAAGTAGTACAGTATGGTCTATAAAGAAATATCTTATTGATGAACATACAGAAATAATAAAAGTACCCAGAGTAATTGAAATAAATATTCTTTGTGTATCATCACTTGAAAGATGCTTTATTATAGATTTATGTGTTTTAGCAACAGTAAATGTTACTGTTCTGACTATTAGTAGTATTGGTATACCCCATATTACACTATTGAATTCCTTATACCAGAAAAGATCATAAAAGTCAACAAAATCAAATCTAATTAGATATGAAAGTATGATAGATAATAAAGTAAAAAATATATCAAAAAGAAGAATTAGTCTTCTTGATAAATACATTTCTTTAATTTTCATTGGGTAAATATAATATTTTGTAAAGGTTTTTATATAAAAAAATTAAATATTGAATTAGTTTAAAATAATTATTAATAGAACCAAGAAAATGAAAATCATTTATAAATTTATGCGCTATATAATCTATACAGTTGAAAAAAATTCTATTCATTGCTCATCATAGGAAAAATAGAGCACCTGGTCAAAGATATAGGTTTGAACAGTATTTTAATTATTTGGAATCCAATAATATAAAATGCGAATTAGCATATTGGATTAATGAAAATAACGATAAAACATTGTATCACAAAGGACGTTATGTCTCCAAACTTTTTCTTGCTGTTAAAGCATACATAGTAAGGATATCTAATTTATTAAATATTAATAAATATGACTTAATTGTTGTTTTTAGAGAAGCCTTACCCACTCGTTCAATATTCTTCGAAAGGTGTATTTATTGGGCTAAAATACCTATGATTTATGATTTTGATGATGCCATTTGGGTTAAAGACGTATCAAACGTAAACAAAAGACTTTCTTGGTTTAAAAATGAAAAAAAAATTGAAAAATTATTATCACTTTGTTCACATGTAACATGTGGCAATAGTTATTTAGCTGATTTTGCTAAAAAATTTAATCAAAATATTTCTGTAATCCCTTCTACTGTTGATACCTCTCACTATGTACCCTTTAATAACAAATATGATGAAGTTAGAATAGGTTGGGTTGGTAGCCATACAACAATTAAGCATTTTGAGTTGATTACAGATGTATTTATTGAATTGAAAAATAAATATGAGGATAAAGTTAAATTTGTTGTCATTGGAGATGAAAGTTACACAAATAAAAAACTTAATTTGAAAGGAATTAGGTGGGATAATGAAAAAGAAGTAGAATTATTTAATTCCTTTGATATTGGAATAATGCCTTTACCAAAAGATGAATGGACAAAAGGTAAATGTGGTATGAAGGGGTTATTGTATATGTCAGTTGGTAAGCCCACAGTAATGTCTTGCGTAGGAATGAATAAAGAAATTATTGACCATGGCGTTAATGGATTTTTACCAATCGGTCATCAACAGTGGCTAAATGTATTGTCAAAACTAATTGAAAATCAAGATTTAAGAGATAAAATTGGAAGAGAAGGCAGAAGAACTGTCGAAAGTAAATATTCAAAAGAAAAAATTAAAACATCCTATTTAAATCTTTATAACTCTTTAATGAAATAAAATTATGAAAAAAACTGCACTTTACGATAAACATTTGGAATTAGGCGCTAAAATGGTCCCATTTGCAGGATTTCAAATGCCGGTTCAGTATTCAGGTGTCAATGCTGAACATATAAATGTTAGAGAAAATGTCGGTATTTTTGATGTTTCACATATGGGAGAATTCATTGTGAGTGGTGAAAATGCACTTTCTTTAATTCAAAAAGTATCGAGCAATGATGCTTCAAAATTATTTCCTGGAAGAGCTCAGTATTCTTATTTGCCAAATGAAAATGGAGGAGTGATAGATGACTTAATCATTTATATGTTAAGTGAAGAAAAGTATTTATTAGTAGTTAATGCGTCAAATATTGAAAAGGACTGGAATTGGATTAATAAACAGAACGAAGTTGGAGCAAATCTAAAAAATATTTCTGATCAGATGTCACTACTTGCAGTTCAAGGTCCTAGAGCCATGGAGATGCTTCAAAAAATAACCAAGCAAAATTTAGCTGAGATAAATTTTTATCATTTTTCAAAGGGTACTATTGGTGGAGTTGATAATGTAATTATTTCTGCTACTGGTTACACTGGTTCAGGTGGTTTTGAGCTTTATGTAGATAACAAAGACGCAGAAAAATTATGGGATGCAATTTTAAATATTGGTTCATCATATAATTTGTCCCCCGCAGGACTAGCCGCAAGAGATACTTTAAGGTTGGAAATGGGATATTGTTTATATGGAAATGATATTGATGATCAAACATCTCCAATTTCAGCTGGTTTAGGTTGGGTAACTAAGTTTAGTAAATCCTTTATTAACGACCAACAATTAAAAAATCAAAAAGAAAATGGAGTTGATCAAAAATTAGTAGCATTTAAGTTATTGGACAGAGGAATACCAAGAAAGGATTATCAGATTTTTGATGAAAATAATATTGAGATTGGTAGGGTTAGCTCAGGAACAATGGGTCCAACAGTGAAAATGTCTATAGGTCTAGGATATGTTAAAACTAGATATGCAAAAATTGGGACATCAATTTATGTAAGTATTAGAAATAAATTAATTTTAGCTGAAGTTGTCAAACTCCCTTTTTATAAGCCATAAATGATTAATAATCCTAGGGTAGAGGTTTGTTTCACTCCAAATCTTTTCCCACTGCATATAGAAGACTTTCAAGTTGTTGTTGTTATTGATGTACTAAGAGCAACATCAGCTATATGTACTGCATTTCATTATGGGATAAAAAAAATAATTCCGGTGAGTACTTTAGAGGAAGCAATTGATTATAGAGATAAAGGTTATCATGTTGCAGCAGAGAGGAAAGGCGAGATAGTGTCAGGTTTTGATTATGGAAATTCTCCTTTCACATACATGAACAATAATTTAAAAGGGGAGACATTAGTTTTAACAACAACAAACGGTACTAAAGCTATAAATGCTGCTAAAAATGTTGAACATCTTTTAATCGGATCTTTAATTAATTTGGATGCTATATGTAATTATTTAATTAAATTAAATAAGAATGTGTTATTGCTTGGATCTGGTTGGCAAAATAAGTTTTGTCTTGAAGATTCTATTTGTGCTGGTGCTATAGCTGAGCAACTAATATTATCTAGATGCTTTATTTCTGAAAACGATTCATCAATTGCTGCTAAATATTTGTACTTATCAGCAAAAGACAACTATTTTGGATATCTTAAAGCTTCTTCTCACAGGAAAAGATTAAAAAAACTTAATTTAAACAGGGACATTAAGTATTGTTTGACACCAAATCAAACAAATGTAGTTCCAATCAGAGAAGATAATTATTTAATCTCTGAGCCCTGAAATAACAAATTCAACCTCTTTTTTGCTTTTAACAGGTTTATCAAGTATTGAAGTAGTGAACATTGGTGGATTTGCAAGTTCTCTTGCAATCATTTCCTTGTAAATATCATAATATCTTATAGAGTTTTTACCAATGAGTAATGGGTTTAAAGACTTACCAGAATCCCATAATTTTAAAATTTTTATAAATCCCTTCAAGTAAAGATGGTCTTTAGTAAATCCACCGCCTCTAAAAATTCTTGTAGTAAGTATAAAGGCATCATTTTGAGGTAAATAATATGAATTTACCATTTCATGGTAAACAGATTTAAAATCTAAGCCATTTATCATTAAATCAACTCCAACTACTCTGAGTGCAAGTTCCTTTAGTCTTTTTATTGTTAAGTGTCCAGAAAGGTATTCTGTTAAAACTGCAATTCCTTCCTGTGTGTAAGTATTGTTAGGAAAACCTAGTTTAAAAATATTTAATGGTTGATTTACCGCATTCATAGTTGTAACCATATGCACGCCAATTTCATGATGAACTAGAGCCTTAACACTATTTACACTAAGTTGGCAACCATGTTTAAGAAGTACTTTTCTTTTAAAATTAAGTACCATGATTTCAGCAGTTATATTTTTAGTAATTTCAACATCTGCATTAAAACCATACTGACTAATTTCTTTTTCAAAAATACTTTTTACCTCTTCGACGTTTATCATTTTACTTTTTTGCTCATCATTAGGACAATTTAGGATAAAATGAGCATTTCTTAAATCAGTTTCTGTTGGTTGACCAAAATATCTCAAAGAGTTAAAAAAGAACTTTTCTGTTCCAATAGTGTTTAACATGTCAATTTTATCTGAATAGCTTTGAATTACTTCAGTGTATAATTTTGCAATTGAAACGTCTTTAACATTTTCTAATTTTAGATTGTATAATTTTCTTTTGAATTCAAAAGGATGATCGATAATTTGACGATATTTAAAATTTGGATTTTCTTGCCCCTTATTTTTTAAAAACTTTTTTTGTTCACTATCTAAATTTAGTGGAGTTACATAACTTAAAACCTCTAACTTTTTAGTGAGTTGATATAGCTCTTTATCAACTTTTAATAACTTATCTTCAATGCCTGTGCTTAGAAGTGATTTTCTTTTAACTTTTAACTTAAGTTGGTTTTCAGCAAAAAAATGGCTTGTACTTATTATTATTCTTTTAAATTCTTCTTCTAAATCATTGATTACTAAAGGGTAATTATTTCCATTTAGTTCATCGCAATATATTTTTTTAACTTCAGTGGCTAAGACAAGTGTATTTTTAAATTTTTTCGAAATGTGAATTAAAAAATACCCATTTCCTTGAAATGGCCCATTTTCTTCAGTTGTGTTTTCTACACTTCTTAATTGAATGCTTTTTAGGTTCTCTATCCAAAAATCAATTGTTTTTCTAAATTTTGATTGATTAATGTTTTTAGATCCCAAGTTAAATACGGGAAGTTCCTTTTGATGTCTTATATAATTGTATGAATGCATATCATAGACAATACAGCCATTAAATTTTTTTTCTAGTACAGCAATTAATGCATCAATTACCTTATAAAAATCTGAATGTTTTTGAAGGCTTTCTTTTATAATTGGTTTTGATAGTGGTTTTTTCCATACTGGTATGCCCCAAGCATCTTTGTATACACAGTTTTCAGGATCACGATTAAGGTCATATTCAAATCTTGAGTCTAGTCCAACTATTGTTAATGGCATCGATGAAATAAAAGTATCTGTGTGGGGATCTTCTTCGTACCACCTTTCATATTTGTTATGAATTATTTTTTCTTTTAAATTACTTCTAAGATTACTTCCTGCATGAATAGCAGCACAAAAAAAAGGGATATAATCTCTAATTTTTAGATGAAAAGTGTTGTGGACGGATACCGCTTCAAAGGTTTCTTGATTTTTTATTTTTTTGATAATCTCATTTACTGTAAGCGATTTAATTTGTTCCATTTATTTATTCAGAGTTCTATTATCAATTATTTCTTCAACGAAGTTTAAAATATTTTTTTGAATTTTATCATCGCTGCTTTTGGTTTCATTTATTTCAACAAATCCACCAGGACTGCAAACGTTAACTTCGATAAGTTTGCCCCCCATTAAATCAATCCCAACAAGATATAAACCATCTTCAACTAATTTGGGCCCTATAATTTCGCAAAGTTTCATTTCATTTTTTGACAATATATGCTCTACACAATGCCCCCCAGCATGCACATTTGAACGATGATCACCTTCTGCCGGTACTCTTCTCATTGAACCTATAGGCTTACCATTGAGCATAATAACTCTAATATCACCTTTAAGTTCACTTTCAATGTACTCTTGAAGAATTATGTAATTATTTTTTCCTCCTTGATTAATATAAAAGTCTAATAGAGAATTGACATTATGCCTTGAGGTCTTAGACGATTTATCTAAAAGTACGACGCCGCTACCGCCAAATCCGTCCATTGGTTTTAAAATAAACTTATCTAGGTCATAAGCTTCAATAATTTGTTTTAAATATTTCTTATTTCTAGAAACAGTTGTTAACGGAATAAGTCTTTTAGTTGGATCATCGTTATCATGAAGTGATGCTAGTGTAGCAGGATATATTTTGTTGTTAGCCTTCCTTAATCCAGAGATAGAATTAATAAAAAACACATCATTTTCTAAAGTGTCCATAAAATTAAGAACGTGATTGTCTAGTGGTGGATTATCCCTAAAAAAAATGACATGATGATTATTTAAAGGGATAAGTTCTTCAGTAAGGGAACAACTTTTATAAAACTCTAAATTGTCTTGTGCATTTGGTTTGGATGAATGTACAACTCTACAGTTGGCCCAAACCATAGTTCTCCTTATTGCAATTTCATTTGGATAAATTAAGGAAACTTTATGTCCTCTTGAAATTGCTTCTTGAACGAGCCTTAGTGTACTATCTAATTGAGGTTTTACCGTATCCCAATCATACATAACAAATCCTACATCCATAAGCTGGTTTTATGATTATAATTTATAATTATATGTTAAATCTAGTCGGAAAATTAGCATTTTTCGTTTAAAATTGCTTAGTATTTTAAATAAAATATAATTGTGTGAAAATTTTATTGTCCCCAGCTAAATCAATGAATACTAAAATACCTGATTTTTCAATAGAAAAATCTCATCCATTGTTTAGCCATAAAACTAATGAAATATTATCTGTTCTTAGAGGCTGGAGTTTGCAAGCTATTAAAACTAAAATGAAAGTTAGTGATTCTATAAGTATAAAAACATTTGAAATTTATAAAAACTGGAATCATAATGATTTAAAAAATGGATCTCCAGCTATATTTTTATACGACGGTACTGCTTTTAAAGGTCTTTGTGTAGACGATTTCAATTATCAAGAGATTAAGTTTACAAATGATAACTTATTTATTTTAAGTGGTTTGTATGGCTTATTAAAGCCACTTGACATAATTCACCCTTATAGACTAGAAATGGCACTTAAATTTCAAATCAATGAAAAAGCAGATACATTATATAAATATTGGAGAAACGATTTAACTTCATATTTGAATAATAATTTTTCAAATGAACTGATAATTAACCTAGCAAGCGATGAATACTTTAAAGTTCTCGATAAAGATAATTTAACTTTAAGTGTTCTTAATTGTCATTTTTTAGAAATAAGAAATGGAATAGAAAAAGTAATTGCTAATCATGCAAAAAAGGCTAGAGGTTTGTTAACAAGGTTTATTATTAAAAATAAACTTAGTGCTAAACAAGATTTGAAATCTTTTAATTTAAGTGGATATAACTACAGGAATGATCTTTCGGATGAGGATAATTATTATTTTTCTAGAATTCATTGAACTTTTATTTTTGCAAAGTCTTTTGCAAAATAAGTTAGAATAATATCAGCTCCTGCTCTTTTAATACTAGTTAAACACTCTGTAAATGCATCGTTGTAGTTCAACCATCCTTTTTGAGAAGCTGCGTGAATCATTGAATATTCACCGCTAACATTGTAAGCACTTATGGGAAGATTTGTTTTGCTTTTAATGCTTTGTATTACGTCTAAATAACTCAAAGCTGGCTTAATCATTAAAATGTCAGCACCTTCCAACTCATCTAGTTCAGCTTCTAAAAGAGCTTCATTTTTATTTCTAGGATCCATTTGGTACGTTTTTTTGTTACCGGACTTTGGAGCAGAGTCTAAAGCTTCTCTAAACGGACCATAAAAAGCACTAGCATATTTTGCTGTATAACTCATAATCGAAGTGTTTGTAAATCCATTTTCATCAAGTTCGTTTCTTATGTACTCAATTCTCCCATCCATCATATCAGAAGGACCAATGATATCAATTCCAGCCTCTGCTTGAGCAACAGACATTTTTCCAAGGATAGGTAGTGTAAGATCATTAATGATTTTACCATCCTTAACATAACCATCGTGTCCATCTGAAGAGTAGGGATCCATAGCTACGTCGCTCATTAAAGTGAATTCAGGATATTGATTCTTAATCTCTTTAACTGCCTTTAGGTAAAAGTTTTTAGAATTATAACTATAGGTTGCTTCTTTATCTTTGAGGTGATCTTCAATTGAAGGGAACAATACAAAATTTTCGATTCCTAATTTACCACAATCTTCAATTTCTTTCAAAATTTTATCAAGTGACCAACGATAGCAATTTGGCATAGCCTCAATGCTAATTTTTTTATTTTGGCCATCCACTAAAAATAGAGGATATATTAAAGATGAAGTTGATAAATGCGTTTCTGCAATCATGTTTCTAATTGCATTTGACTTTCTATTTCTTCTTGGTCTTTGGTTCATTTTAAATAATTGAAAGTTTGGCCATTTTTCAAAGATTGTAAAGTCTGAAAAATTAGTTCTATAACTGAATTAACATCATCCTTTGAACACATTTCAACAGTTGTATGCATATATCTCAGCGGAAGAGAAATTAATGCAGAAGCAACCCCCATATTTGAATATGCAAATGCATCAGTATCCGTACCAGTACTCCTTGAAGCAGCTAATCTTTGAAAGTCGATTTTATTTTTCTTAGCTTGTTCGATAATAAATTTCAATAAATTATTTTGCACAGCAGGACCGTAGCTTAATACGGGTCCTTTCCCTGAAGATAAGTCGCCTTCAACAATTTTTTTAATCATTGGTGTATTGGTGTCGTGACAAACATCAGTAACTATTGCTACATCTGGTTTAATTCTTTCTGCTATCATTTGCGCACCACGTAATCCAATTTCTTCTTGTACAGCATTGGTTATATAAAGTCCAAAGGGTAATTTAACTTTATTTTTTTTTAGTAACCTTGCTACTTCAGCAATTATAAAACCTCCCATTCTATTATCTAAAGCTCTTCCCACATAATTAGTCTTATTTAGGACCATAAATTCATCTTCATAAGTGACTACACATCCAACGTGAACACCTAGAGCTTCTATTTCCTTTTTGGTCTTACATCCGCAATCTAAAAATATATTATCTTTTTTTGGAACAGCTTCCTTTGCTCCACCCAATCTTGTGTGAATAGCAGGCCATCCAAAAACTGCTTTGACAATACCCTTATCAGTATGGATGTTAACCCGTTTTGAAGGTGCAATCTGGTGGTCGCTTCCTCCGTTTCTTCTCAGGTAAATAAAACCATTGTCTGTAATGTAATGTACAAACCAGGAAATTTCATCAGCGTGCGCTTCAATAACAACTTTATATTTTGCTTTTGGATTAATAATCCCAACAACACTTCCATATGTATCTACTAAATAGTCATCAACATGGGGTTTTATATAATCCAACCAAACTTTTTGTCCCTTTGATTCAAACCCAGTTGGTGACGGAGTGTTTAAATATTTTGCAAGAAATTCTTCTGATTTTTTGTTTATATGATTAATTTTCTTCATAATTATTTTTTCTTAATTTTTCCCAAATGGAAATTAATACCAAAATCAAAATCAATTGATGAATTTTTATAATCACCGGCATTGATTATTTTCATTCCTCTTTCATACAACGCATCGAACCCAATAGAAATTCTTTTATGTAATTGGTAATCAAACCCAATTCCGTAAACTAATCCAAAATCAAAATTGTCAAACCCATCTTCATAAAGACCAATTTCTCCTCTTGTTTGATCTGCATTCAATTTTGTACCATCAGGCTCGTAAGAATAAATTTCGTCCTTTATTTTGAATCCAAAATAAGGGCCTACATTTAAATCAAATTTAAACTTTTTTCCAAATCCAACGTGCATAAAGGCCGGTATATCGAAGTAGTCTAAAACTTGGGTAACATTTTCTAAATTTGTAGTTGAATTATCACTTTGATTTAACGGATAATTTTCCATAACCCATCCTCTGTTTTCAATATCAAAATCTGCTTTTAATGCTATGAATCTGTTGAAATGATAGACTACGGTTAGTCCATAAAGAGTACCTTGATAACTTATTTCATCTAAGGCTGCATTATTTACTACAGGATTATTGATGTTAATACCTCCATTTATTCCAATATCCCATTTGTTAAATTGACTGAACGTTAATAATGGTAAGCTAACAAAAAATAAAATAATTTTTTTCATAATTCAAAAATAAAATAATACCTCCAATGAATACAAATATGATGAAACATTTGAAATAATTATCAAAAAATTCCCGAAACATAGTTTATTTAATTTAACCTTAATTTATAGATTTGCATCATGAAAAAAGTGGTTAAACCCTATAAGACATCTCAACTTACAAAAAAAAAGCAGGTTGAAGAAATGTTTGATAACATCTCATCGAATTACGATTTTTTAAATCACTTTTTAAGTTTTGGTGTAGACAATATTTGGAGAAATAAAACTATCAAAATTGTCTCACAAAATCAACCTAAATTAATATTAGATGTTGCAACAGGAACAGGTGATTTAGCTTTTGCTGCTCAAAAAAAAATCAACCCTGATAAAATAATTGGTCTAGATATTTCAAATGGCATGTTAGAAGTTGGAAGATCTAAAATTAGTAAAAGAAATCTCAAAGATAAATTGGAATTTATAAAGGGAGATTCAGAAAATCTACCATTTGAAAATGATTATTTTGATTCAGTAATGGTAAGTTTTGGGGTTAGAAATTTTGAAAATCTTAATAAAGGTCTTTCAGAAATATTTAGGGTTTTAAAAAAAGGTGGTCAAATAGTTGTCTTAGAATTCTCAAAACCAAAAAAATTTCCAATAAAACAGACATATAATATCTACTCTAGGTATATATTACCTGTTTTTGGAAGCCTAATATCGAAAGATAAATCTGCATATCATTATCTCCCAGAATCTGTCGCTGCATTTCCTGAAGGAAACGATTTTTTAGATGTATTAGGTAATGTTGGATTTACTTACAGCAGATTAAAAAAACTTTCTGGAGGTATTGCAAGTATCTATTCAGCAAAAAAATAGCTTTAACTTCATGTCTTTTGTTATATTTGATATTAATGCGAAGATCGATTTTATTTTTAGTAGCTATTGCGTTATTTAACTGCAAAAGCTTACACTCACAACAACTAACCAATCTTAATGACTTTGATGATAAATCATTCCATTTTGGATTTGCGCTAAGTTTTAATAATTCTAGTTATTTTATTGATCAAACTTCAGTCTTAATTGAAGATGATTCTTTGGGATATTTAAGTGAGCTTTTAGTTAATAGCAGTACAGGTTTCACACTTGGTGTAATATCGTCAATTAATATTAATCCGAATTTTAAAATCAGATTTGCAATACCATCTCTTTCATTTCAAGAAAGAACAATTTCATTTACTTATTTAGATAAAAACAGTCAAGAAAGAACAATATACAGAAAAAATATTAGACCTGTTTACTTAGATTTCCCCGCAATGCTGAAATTTAGGACTGACAGAATTAATAATTGGGCCATGTATGGAATAACAGGTGTTAGATTTGGTATAGATATGGCTTCTGAAAGAGATGTTGTAAATCAAAACAAACCTTTGGACGATCAAATTGTTAAATTAAAAAAAACAGATTTTGGATTTGAAATTGGTGGTGGCTTTGATTTCTTTTTACAGTATTTTAAACTTGGTGTAGAGTTGAAATTGGGCGCAGGGATGATAAATATTCACCAAAATGAAAACAATTTCTTTGACCAGCCAATAGATGCTTTGAAATCAAAAGTATGGACTTTTTCTTTAACATTTGAAGGCTAATTAATTACGAGTAATTTCATTTAAAATTATTGCTGTAGCTGTACTTACATTTAAAGACTCAGCCTTGCCAATTTTGGGAATAGAAATTTTATTTTTTATAAGTTTCCTATTTGTTTCTGAAATACCATGAGATTCGTTACCCATAACAATAATTGACTTTTTGTTTATTTTTTTATTGTAAATATTTTCTCCACTCAAGTAGGTGCCATAAGTAATATGTCTTGGAAAGATTTCTAAGAGAGAATCAAGATCGATATAATGAATTTTAGTTCTGAAAATTGAGCCCATACTTGCCATAATAACTTTACTATTAAAATGGTCAACAGTATCCTTAGAACAAAACAGTTCTGAAAAACCAAACCAATCTAAAGTTCTGATAATTGTTCCTAAATTTCCAGGGTCTTTTATACTATCTAAAAATAAAATAGTATTACTTTTTTTATTGATCGAATTTTTATTTGGTATTTCAGCAACTGCTAATACTGAACTTGGTGATTTTAAATGGGTAATTCGCTGTGCTTCTTTCTTAGAAATTAAAGTTGCTTTAGGAAAATATTTTATTAGTTGATCTTCTGTAATATAAAATGCTACCGCTTTGTAATCACTTTCGATTAATTCTTTACAGTTTTTGATGCCTTCAACAACAAAACACCCTAACTTTATTCGATTTGTCTTATTTTTTAAAGAACTAATTTTTTTCAAATCGTTTTTACTGATTGCCATATTGTTACTTTTGTTGAGGTTCTTATGAAGATAAAAAGAATATGTCAATATAAATACAATTTAGTAATTATATTAATTGCAATATTTGGTACTCTTAGCTGGTCATGTAATATTTCAAAACATGTTCCACAAGATAATTTCTTGATAGAAAACACAGATATTAATATAAAATACGATGATTTTAATTTAAATGAAGGTTCTATTGACGAAGAGATTTTACAAGACTTAATTAAACAAAAACCAAATAAAAAATTATTCTCAAAGTTTAGAATCTATTTAAGAATATACAACTTAACAAATCAAAATAGAATTGAAAAAAAAATCTTAATTAAAAATGAAAAAATCAACTTTATTAATTCCAAAATTGAGTTAAAAAACACAATTAGAATTAAAAAAGATAGTTCATATAAAATTAAACCTCTTAAAGAAAGATCGTTAACATTTGGTGAAAAAATTCGAAGAGCAGGCGAACCACCAGTTGTATTTGATAAATTAATTAATGAAAAATCTAAAATCCAAATTAAAAATTATCTTTTCAATAAGGGTTATTTCAAATCATCAATAAGAGATTCTATTATTTACGGAAAAAAAAGACAAATTTCGATTTACTATTTAGTTAATCCAGGTCCGTCTTGTGAAGTTAGTCAGATTACTTATAATTGTTTTGACAAAGGGATTGCTAATTACTTAGATACTATAAAAAGTAATTCGCTTCTAAAAAAAGGCAATAAATTTGATACATATTTATTGTCAGAAGAAAGAGATAATATTACTACATTTTTTCAAAATAGAGGTTTTTATGCTTTTAATAAAGAGTTTATATACTATGAGTTAGATACAATTGGTCTTTTAAATAAAGTAAATTTAATTTTAGGTATCCAGAATTATAAAAAGTACAACGAAAAGGAAAATCAGATTTTTGAATTACCTCATCAACAATTTAGAATAAATAAAGTATTTGTTAATATAAAATCTTCTTTAACAGAAAATTCTGCATTTTGTAGGGATACATTTTCCTCAAAATCTCTTGAAATATATAACTGCCAGCCTATTAAATACCAAAAAAGAATTCTCAAAAAATCTATCTTATTAAAGAAAAATCAACTTTATTCAAAATTTAATGCACAGCAGACTTACAAGAGATTAATTGGATTAAATCTTTTTAAATCTGTTTCTCTTTCATTCGATACTCTTAATAATTCTATGTTAAATGGAATTATCAATCTAGTACCAAGTAAAACTCAAAGCTTTGGTATTTCTGTTGATGGAACCAATAGTGAAGGAGTTTACGGAACTGAGGGGAGTATAAGTTACAGCCATAATAATTTATTTAAAGGAGGTGAGAAATTTATGTTCTCTCTGAAAGGAGGTTTAGAAACACAGCTTTTATATTCAGACACCATTGAGAATAATAGTACATTTAATACATTTGAAATTGGTCCAGAATTTAGATTTTTAATTCCCTAGTATTTTTTAATCAATAAGTTCAATCGGTTGCAGTCTCATATTAATTCTAGAACAGAAATTACAGCATCTATAAATTATCAAAAGAGACCCGATTTTAAAAGACTAAATCAGGAATTATCTTTTGGATGGGTTTTTCATGAAAAACAGGAAATCACGTGGCATATTAGTCCTATGATAATTAGTGCTGTTGATATTGATTTAGATCCATTATATGAAATTCAAATAAATTCTTTAAATGATCAATTTATTGCAACTAGTTTTTTAGATCACATCATAGCCGGTGGGTTATTCTCATTTGAATATAATTCTCAAAATTTAAATATCATTAAATCAGATTTCTATGCTAAAGCTACATTTGAATCTGCAGGTGGAGTACTTTATAAATTTCATGAACTTACCGGAAGAAGAAAAGATACTTTAACAAATACTTATTATGACTTACTTAATATTAGATATTCTCATTTTCAAAAATTCTCATTGGATCTAAGATATTATCAACCTGTTTTTTTTAATTCTAAAATAGTTTATCGATTTTTTGCTGGAATTGGAATTCCAAATGATAATCAAAGAGAGGCTTTACCATTTGAAAAAAGTTTTTTTTCTGGTGGTTCTAATGGAATGAGAGCTTGGAAAGTAAGGTCTTTAGGCCCTGGATCCTATATGGATTCTTCAGAGAGATTTGATAAGATAGGAGACATCAAACTAGAAAGTAACATTGAAACTAGATTTCCCATTTCTGACCTCATTGAGGGAGCAGTTTTTTTTGATATCGGAAATGTATGGCTTTTGAGATATGACTCTTTAAGAGCTGAAGGACAATTTAAATGGAATACTTTCAGCAACCAAATTGCAATTGGGGCTGGAATTGGTATCAGACTTAATTTAGATTTTTTCATTTTAAGAGCTGATATTGCAATCCCTCTTAGAAATCCCGTAATACCTTATAATGATTTTAGAACAAATTTATCAAGTCCATGGATTTTTAAAGACAAATTTGAGTACAGAAAAAATTATCATCCAATTCAATTTAATATTGGAATTGGTTACCCTTTCTAATTAAATTTTTTGTCTCAATCGTCAATTTTTTTAGTTTTGCTTTTCATTTTTAAACTAATCTAATGTCTTCAAATACAAATATTAATATTCAAGAGATTTTAGGAGATAAAGCAGCTTATTTTCTAGAGCATAAGTGTAATGCCATATCTAGAGATAATCTAAATTTACCTAATGCAAATTTTGTAACAGAACACTTTTTAAATAGTAATAGAATAAATCCTGTTATTAGAAATTTAGAATCGCTTTATAAAAATGGAAGATTAGGAGGAACAGGTTATTTGTCAATTTTACCCGTTGACCAAGGAATTGAGCATTCCGCAGGTGCTTCATTTGCTCCAAATCCAATTTACTTTGATCCTGAAAATATTATAAAGTTAGCTATTGAGGGTGGGTGTAGCGGAGTTGCATCAACTTTTGGTGTTCTTGCAAGTATGTCAAGAAAATATGCTCATAAAATTCCATTTATTGTTAAGTTAAATCACAATGAATTGTTGACATATCCAAGTACATTTGAACAAATCATGTTTGGATCTGTTGAAGAAGCTTGGAATATGGGAGCAGCTGCAGTTGGCGCTACCATTTATTTTGGTTCCGAGGGATCAAATAGACAAATTATTGAAGTTGCACAAGCTTTTGAAAGAGCTCACGAATTAGGAATGGCTACAATATTATGGTGCTATACAAGAAATAGCGGTTTCAAAAAAGATGGTGTAGATTACCATGTAGCAGCAGATTTGACTGCTCAAGCCAATCATTTAGGCGTTACTATTCAAGCAGACATTATCAAGCAGAAATTACCTGAAACAAATGGTGGTTATAATGCATTAAATTTTGGAAAGACTCATGAAAAAGTATATAATGAATTAACCTCTGAGCATCCAATTGATTTATGTAGATACCAAGCAGCCAATTGTTACATGGGAAGAATAGGACTAATTAACTCTGGAGGTGCATCAACTGGAAGTAGTAAATCTGATTTTGTTGATGGTGTTACTACAGCTGTGATTAATAAACGTGCTGGAGGACATGGATTAATATTAGGAAGAAAAGCCTTTCAAAAACCTATGAGTGAAGGAATATCTTTATTGAATACAATCCAAGATGTTTATTTAGATAGTAGTGTTACAATAGCATAATTTACTAACTTAGATTAAATTATAAATTTTATGAGCAACATAAAAGCTGAAAATCCTTGGTTTAAGAGAAAAGACAAAGGAATAGTTACACCAAGTAACGAAAGAAAAGAATCCCCTGATGGGTTTTGGTATAAAACACCCTCTGGTGATGTAATACAAATGTCTGATCTTGAGGAAAATTTTTTCGTTACACCAAAAGAAGGTTTTCATGTTAGAATAGGATCTAAAGAGTATTTCAATATTATTTTTGACGACAACAAATTTGATTTAATTGCTGACGATCTAAAGCCAAAAGATGTATTAAAATTCGAAGACAAAAAAAAATACTCTCAAAGAATAAAATCTACCCAAGAGAAAACTGGTCTTAACGATGCTATGCGTGCTGCGTTTGGAAAGACATCAGGTAAGAAGATTGTCATTGCTTGTATGGATTTTTCATTTATTGGAGGATCTATGGGAAATGTTATGGGTGAAAAAATTTCTAAATCAATTGATGTAGCCATTAAAAATAAATGTCCTTTTTTATTGATATCTAAGTCAGGAGGTGCAAGAATGATGGAAGCTGGGATTTCTTTGATGCAGATGGCTAAAGTTTCAGCAAAACTGACACAGTTGTCTTCTCATAAATTACCTTATATTTCTTATCTTACAGATCCAACCACTGGTGGTGTTACTGCATCTTTTGCTATGTTAGGAGATATTAATATTGCTGAACCTGGAGCATTAATTGGTTTTGCAGGTCCAAGAGTAATTAAAGAAACCATTGGAAGAGATCTTCCTGAAGGTTTTCAGAAAAGCGAGTTTCTACTAGAAAAGGGTTTTTTAGATTTTATTGTTGACAGAAGAACATTAAAGGAGAAATTGGCTCAAATTATTTATTTGTTCAACAACTAATGTAGAGAGTAGAATTTTTTGTTCATTTATTTAATGAAAAACATAATTCTTACCACTTTCTTAATTTTTTCCTTTCAAACATTTATTTCACAAGAAAGAAATTTCGATACTATATTATCCTCTAATAACTTTTTTCACAATCAGCAGACATCGTTAGCATTACTTTCAGGATGGTCAGTTGCAAATTTAAGTTTATCACCCATAAGTTCAGACAACCTATTTAATCCATCAAGTAATTTAGATTACTTCCATCAGATGAATTTTTTCTTCAACGTAATTAATGGGGCAATTGCAGGTTTTGCTCATTATGAAGTTAATCGCAGAAGCAAATTATCATGGACTTACTCAGAAATTGAAGAGCAACGAAAAAAAGCATTGAAAAGTATTAAATTTAATATGGGTTTGGATATTTCTTACATACTTGGAGGTATATTTCTTAAAAATTTAGCTAATAAAGCTGATCAAAAGTATTCACAATATATAGGTTATGGTAATTCTTTAATCATACAAGGAGCATATTTATTTCTATACGATGCTGTTTTTTTAAGAAAAATCAGAAAAAGATAAATTTCCTTATTTATTTATTGTTTTTAATTTATAACTTTGAATTTCAAAGTAATTTAAAGAATAGTTAATGGTAAATTCTAAAACAAAAGATGATATTTCCTCAATTAAGGAAATGATGGAAAAGTCTAGTAAATTTTCAAGTTTATCTGGAGTCTCGATATTTTTTACTGGCTTATTTGCTGTAATTGGTGCTCTAATTGTTTACTATGACATTAGTTTTTCATATAGTAATCAAGAAATTTCTTACAGCCAATTAATAAATAAAAATGGTAATCCTAATGATTTATTTCTCAAGGTAAAATTACTTGTTTTTATAGCATCAATAATATTATTTTTATCTCTACTAGTACTTTATTTGTCTGCTAAATCTAAAGCTAAAAAAGAAAAAGTGGATTTATTTACTCCCTCTTTTAAAAGAACACTTATGTCTTTATTTGTTCCTGTATTCTCAGGTGGTATTTTCTCGCTGTTTTTAATTCATCATAGTTTGTACGGTTTGGTAGCACCGGCTACATTAATTTTTTATGGGCTTGGGTTAATTAATGCTAGTAAGCATAGCTATGATGAATTAGAAACCTTGGGATATTTTGAGCTTCTTTTAGGTATTTCAGCATCTTATTTTATGGGTACTGGATTAATTTTTTGGTTGATTGGTTTTGGATTTGGCCATGTTTTTTTTGGCATTTATTTATACTTTAAATACGATAAGCCTTAATGAAAGGATTCAATCAACTACATAAAGCTTTTGACTCAAGAGTTAGGATAGGCTTAATGTCGATCCTTATTGTTAATAATTGGGTAAGTTATAAAGAAATTAAAAGCTTACTTGATGTGACAGATGGTAATTTAGCAAGCCATATACATGCTTTGGAGAAAATATCCTTTTTAGAAATTAAAAAACAATTTATTGGTAAAAAACCGCTTACTACTTATAGAGTAACTAAAAATGGAAGAAAGGCCTTTATGGATCACATAAATGGCCTAGAAAAATTACTTATGAAATGAATTTGCTATTTATTTATTTTGTTCCTTTGATCAAAATCGTTTTCTTAGCATAAAATTAATAACATGAAAATTAAATCTTTTAAAATTTTAAGTCTATTATTTTCAATCAGCTTAATAGGGTGTTCTTCCCCAAAATCCGAAATCAAAGTTGATGAAAAAAGCCAAACTGATGAGTTAGTTGCTGTTCAAGACAGCTCTAGCCAAGTTGATGATATTTTTTACCAAGTACCAACTCCAAATGAGCTGTTTGCAGTTTTAAAAAACTCAAATACACCTTATAATAAAGATATTTTAAATGATATTTCGAATTTAAAAAACTACACTTCCAAGGGCGTAAAAGGTTTGAATTTCGGTGTTTATGCTGCTGACCTTGCTTATGTTTCGAGCCTTGGCCATATTGAAGATGCCTCAAAAATTTTTGAAACTATAAGAACACTTTCAAAAGATTTAGAAATTGAAAATGCATTAGATGAAGTTATTTACAAAAGAATTCAATCTAATCTTGAAAGTTCAAATGCAGATTCTCTATTTTATTTATCCAATGATGTTTATTACAGTGCCTACTCTTACCTTGATCAAAATGATAGGGGAGATGTATTGGGAATGATTGTTGTTGGAGGTTGGATAGAAGGACTTAATATTATATTAAATTTAGAACCATATTCAGAGGGATCTGAAATTGTGCAAAGAATTGCTGACCAAAAGTTAACACTTGAGAACCTGCTTATTTTCACTTCAAAAATCAATGACGAAGATTTAAATACAGTAATTTCTGAACTCGGTGCTATTGATGAGGTTTTCAATAGTGTATCATCTAATGATGAAGCAGAAAATGAACTTACAACAACTACTAGCGAAGATGGAGTAGTTATGTTTGGTGGTGGAGCATCTCTGATGCTTTCAGAAGAGCAATTTAATAAATTAAAAAATATTGTTCAAGAATTAAGATCTTCAATTATTGAAGGCGCACTATAAAAATTTTAAAAATGAATAAAATCAAGTTCAGACATTTTATAATATTAATGTTGTTTACACCATTATTTAACTTTGCTCAAAATTCTGGTGAATGTTACAACACTGTTTCATTTTGCCCTGTAGGTAAAAGATTAGGTTTTACGAAAAACATGCAAAGCTTTAGTGGAGCATTTGAACAAGGAGATACTTCAATAGTAACCATAGTTGTTTATAAAGGAATGGAATACCGTATTTCTATTTGTTCACCTTCACATTCAGAACTGGAAGGTAAGTTTCAATTTAAAATTTCAGAAAAAGTTACTAAAGGAATTTGGAAAGAGGAAACCTCATATGAAGAAGAGGTGTACTACGACGAAGATGGGTATGAACAAGTCAAAAAAATTCCTACAACAATTAAAAGAAGAGTCTTCGAATCGGAAGAAGTTGTTAGATACGATAATTCTGACGATGAAATGAGTCAAGAGTTTATCTTCCAATCAAATAAAACTAGGAAACTTAACATTAAGGTCTACGTTCCCTCTGAAGAGGGAGGTGAGATGTCTTCTGGTTTGTCAGGTAGTAACTATGCTTGTGTTGGATTGCTAATTGAGCACCAACCTGGAATAGTTACTGGATTTAATAGATAGATTTAAACCCTCAAATTGAGGGTTTTTTTTTAAAATGAAGGAACTAATCACATCTAGAAAATTTGCTGTTATACTTTCTCATAAAGGACCTGATGGTGACTCGCTAGGTTCCTCATTGGCACTAAGTTTTTATCTTTCGAAATTAGGTTTGTTAAATAAGGTTATTATTCCGGATGAGTTTCCACATATATATAATTGGATTAAGGGGGCAGATGATATTTTATGTGCATCAAAAAATATTGAAGAAGTTGAAAATTGTTTTAATCAAGCAGATTTAATTTTTTGTTTAGACTTCAATCACCGATCAAGGGTTGGAGAATTAATTTCCCCCTTTCTACACCAAAGTAATAATTCATTAAAAATCATTGTTATTGATCATCACACTTATCCTGAAAATTTTGGTGATTACGAAATAATAGATCCAAATGCATCTTCTACCTGCGAGTTGATTTATGATTTTATTAAAAAAAATGGCGATTTAAAAATGATTGACGCCAATATTGCACAAGCAATTTATTTAGGATTAGTTACCGATACTGGGTCATTTAAATTTTCTTCTACTACTGCTCATACACATCAAATTGCTTCAGATTTATTAGTTTTTGGAATAGATCATTCTAAAATTCAAAATAATATTTACGACCAAAATAGTCTATCTAAAATTAATTTACTTGGATATGCCCTTCAAAAAATTAAAGTTGACAATGAATCTCCTTTAGCCTATTTATCTCTTTCTGAAAAAGAATTAAAATCTTTTAATTATAAAAAAGGTGACACTGATGGTTTTGTAAATTATTGTCTTTCGCTTAAAGATATTGAAGTAGCAGTTTTTTTAAGACAGGACGACAATATGATTAAAATTTCTTTTCGTTCAAAAGGATTATTCAAGGTAAATGAATTTTCTAAAGAATTTTATAATGGTGGAGGTCATGAAAAGGCTGCAGGAGGATCAGTTTTTGATCAAGAAATAGAACAGGTAGAAGAAAATCTTATTAAAAACTTTAGGATATTTTGCTTAAAAAATTTATAAATTATAATATTTTATTATGTTGTTTGTTTTCTTGCACGGGAAAAATAACAAATGATTATAATAATGAAGGCAATGATTTTGAGAAATTTGATCGTGATTATTCTATAGGTCTAAATTCACAATGGGTAAAAGATGAATCATTCAAAATCAAACAATATTGTAAAAGACATGGGCTTGTAACAAAAATTACTAATTCTGGCTTAAGATATTTAATTATTGATTCCTCAAAAACCAATATTAAACCCAAAATAGGTAATGATGTAATATTATCCTACGATGTAAGGTTAATGGATCCACTCAATACAAGTTGTTATCATTCTGATTCAAACGGTTTGGCAAAATTTAGAATAGAACAGTCTATGGTTGAGACAGGACTTCATGAAGTAGTAACTTACTTAAATAAAGGAGATAGTGCTTTAGTCATATTACCTCACTTTTTAGCACATGGAGTAACGGGAGATTCAAAAAAAATTCCTCCTTTATCTTCTGTTCTTTATTATATAAAGTTAGTAGATGTCATTAACTAGATTATACTATTTAATTATATTTTTTTTTGTTGTTTGTTGTAACAGAGTTGATAAAGGAAAAATTACTACAGATAATGGTTATGTAATTCAATTTCACGAACTTGGATCAGGTTCTAAAAATGTTTTTAAAGGGTGTGTTTTAAATCTCAATCTTATTGCATTAGATAGTAATTTCAAGGTAGTTTATTCTTCAAATTATCATGGCTTAAAAGGAGTTTCATCTTTTTATTATGATTCTACGATATTGAATTCACCATTGGAATTAGTTTTTTCTAAAACTTTTGTTGGAGATAGCTTTTCCTTAGAATTACCAACAAAAGTTTTTTTTAATACTTTTTTTGGAGAGCAGTTTAATTTTAAAAATCATGTAGTCGATTGTTCTGATTTACTTTTTTTACATGTAAAAAATTTGGATTTTAATTCTGTTGAAGAACAAGTTCTTATAAATGCAAAACTTAAAATATCTGCAATGAATAATGAAGCAAAATTACTGAGAACAATTAAAAGTGAATGGGAAAATAAATTTTTAAATATATATAAAAATAGAGGTTTGTACTCAATTAAGATTGCATCTGATAATAGTGTTGATTTAATTAAAGATTCAAATAATCAATTTATTTCAATAAGCTATACTATTAAAGATTTGAAAGGTAGAATCCTTTATACTACAGGGTCATCCCCTGAGCTGTATGACAATAATCTCAATAATCAATTATTAGACGGTTTTCAGCTTTTAGTAAACAATTATAAGAAAGGAGACTCAGTAGTAGCAATTATGCCATCTGATTTACTATTCAGTGAAAGAGGTTCGTTTGTAAATAGAATTCCTCCATTTACTCCAACTAAAATAAATTTAAGAATTAATTAATTCTACTATTCAAATATGAATATTGTTGGTTTTTTGTTCAAATCTAAATCTAGTTTTTTTATTTCATTCACTGTTTTTGTTATGATTTTCTCATTCTTAGCTGTAAGATTAGTTGCAATTGTAATTTTTTTTGTGAGTGGCTTAATATTTTTAAGTAAATCATTTAAAAGTTGATTATTTCTATAAGGTGTTTCAATAAATATATGTGCTCCTTTCTTTTTATTTAAAATTTTAATTTTTTGAATTCTATCCTCTTTATTAATTGGTAAGTAGCCATGGAATGAAAAAATTTGTCCATTAAGACCACTAGCCATAAGAGCTAAAATTATCGAAGAAGGTCCAATTAAAGGTTTGATAACTATGTCGTTTTGATGGGCTAATTTGCATATTTCACTTCCTGGATCAGCTATACCTGGGCAACCGGCTTCACTCATTAATCCAATTGATTGACCCGACTTTAATGTTTTAATGATATTTACAATTGTTTTTGGTTCTGTTCTTTTATTTAATACTTCAAAAACTGAGTTATTAATATCAAAAGATGGATTTATTTTTTTGATAAATCTTCTTGCCGTACGAATGTTTTCTACAACGAAATAATTTAGCTTATTGACTGTGCTTAAAATGATAGGAGGTGTAAGTTGTTTATCAAACTCTTCATCGCTATTAATTGGAAGTGGAATTAAAAAAATTGTGCCCTTTCCCACATTTACTTTTTTAATTCTTTCATTATTTCTTCACATGCTTGGTCAAGTAATTGAAAAACAATTTTAAAACCGTCACTTCCTCCATAGTAAGGGTCTGGTACTGATGATCTTTTATTTTGAAAACTATAATCTAGGATAAGTTTAATCTTTTCGCTGTCTCTTTCTGAGGAAGAAAGTCTTAATAAAGTTGCGTAATTTGAAGTATCCATGACAAAAATCTTGTCAAAAAGATTAAAATCCTCAGTATTAAATTGTCTCGCTTTTTGCTTACTTATGTCTATGCCATTTTCCTTAGCAATTTCTATACTTCTTTGATCAGGTGCTGATCCAGAATGCCAATTTCCTGTTCCAGCAGAGTCAACAATAATATCCTTTAGATTAGATTTGGCTATTTTACTTTCCAATATGCCTTGGGCTAATGGTGATCGGCAAATATTACCCAAACAAACCATTAATAGTTTTTGCATTTTTTAAAGTTTACTGAATACTTAGCTTTTTTTCAAGATCAGCAAGATATGTTCTAAAATGTTTATCAGTTTCAGCTAAATTATTTACAGTTCTACAGGCATGTAAAACAGTTGCATGGTCTTTTCCACCACAGTGCATTCCTATATTAGCTAATGATGATTTGGTCATTTTTTTAGAAAAATACATGGCTATTTGTCTGGCTTGAACTACTTCTCTTTTTCGAGTTTTTGACTTCATTAATTCAATAGGAAGATCAAAATAGTCACAAACAACCTTTTGGATGTATTCAATAGAAACCTCTCTAGCTGTATTCTTAACAAATTTATCGATCATTTGCTTAGCTAAATCTAAAGTAATTGATTTCTTATTAAGTGATGATTGAGCAATAAGAGATATCAGTGCTCCTTCTAATTCTCTAATGTTGTTGGAAATACTATATGCAAGGTATTCTACTACTTCGTGGGGAAGTTCAATCCCATCCGCATACATTTTCTTATGTAAAATAGCTATTCTTGTTTCAAGATCAGCCATTTGTAAGTCTGCTGATAATCCCCATTTGAATCTAGATAAAAGTCTTTGTTCCATTCCTTGCATTTCAACAGGTGCTTTGTCAGATGTTAAGACCAATTGCTTCCCAGTTTGGTGCAGATGATTAAAAATGTGAAAAAATACATCTTGAGTTTTTTCTTTTCCAGAAAAGAATTGCACATCATCAATGATTAGAACATCAATCATTTGGTAAAAATGGATGAAATCATTTGTTGAGTTATTTTTAACTGAATCAATAAATTGATGAGTAAATTTTTCAGAAGAAACATACAATACTGTTTTATTCGGATATCTATTTTTAATTGCAATACCAATTGCATGTCCTAGGTGTGTTTTCCCTAGTCCTACGCCTCCATATATCAGCAGAGGATTAAATGCTGTACCTCCAGGCTTTTCAGCCACCGCAAACCCTGCTGATCTTGCTAGCCTATTGCAATCACCTTCAATGAAATTTTCAAAAGAATAATTTGGGTTAAGATTTGAATCAACATTTACCTTTCTTAATCCAGGAATAACAAATGGGTTTCTAATGGCATTATTGCTAATATCTAAAGGCATTGAAACTTGAGGGTTTCTTATTGCTTTTTTTTCTGTTGTAGGAATTTTTATAGTGTAGGGGTTTTTATTGCCAATATTGTTTTCCATAACAATACTGTATTCAAGTTTCGCATCTGGGCCAATTTCTTTACGGATTGTTTTCTTTAAAAGGTCAATGTAGTGTTCTTCAAGCCACTCATAAAAAAATTGAGAGGGAACTTGAATCGTTAAAATATTGCTTTTGAGCTTAATTGGTTTAATTGGTTCAAACCATGTTTTGAAAGCTTGGATAGATACGTTGTCTTTAATTACAGTTAGGCAATTTTTCCAAGTAAGTTCAAACGATTTGCTCATTAGTTAGGTTTTAAAATATTTAAAAAAATGATGAATAGTTAAAGAGTCAAATATTTAAAAAAATGATGATCATTTATAATAAATTTTAAACCTTTAATTGTCAAACAAATATTTGGATAAAAAAGTTAAAAAAAAAACCTTTAGGCTATTGTTTTTTAAAAAAAAAATACTTGTCTAAAAATTTAAATTTTGGCATAATTTTTAGTAGGTATAATTATTGTAATCTAGATTTTAAATTTGTAATAAGTTATCTATCACATTATTAATTATTTACATCTAATTATATAATTTTTTAGATTAATCTTCAAGATAGATGGTTCTTTATTATTCAATTTTTACTTATAAAAATAAATACTTTTTTTAAAATTAGCAGTCAACTTTTGAGTTCTAAAAATTTATTATAAGAAATTTATTATTTCTATAATTCAAACATAAAGCTTACAAAAAGTTGATACTTTCAATATTTAATTTTTTAATCGAGTAATTCTTCCATCAATTTCAGCGTCAATCCTAATGTTATTGGAGTTTATTTGTTGAATATATTGTAATACCACATCTTTTAGCATTAAATTAGTTTTTTCTTTAACCGTATTTTTTAAAAAATTGATGTTATTGTCGTTAAATAATTTATTTGATGTTAACAAGTAATACGTTTTATTTTTGTTAATCTCGAATGTGTTAACCATACACCTTCTTATTTTTTTATCTGCATCAATTTTAAATCTTATTCCACTTATTGAAACTCCACACGAAATTGAATCATTTGTAACTGATTTTAATACAACATAATTTAAAAGTAATTCTAAATTATTTGAGTCTAATTTTACCATAACTAATTCGTGATTTGACGGAAATACTTTAAAAATATCTTCTACTGTGACTTCTCCTTTTTCAATAGGGGCTTTAAATATATCATTGGTTAAAACACAAAAATTAGGACGATTTTTAATTTTTGTATTATTGTTAAACGAGGACATTAAAATATCACAAATAAAATTTCCTAAAAGGCTTTCTGGACATCCTATATTTAATTTTTTATTAGAATAATTAATAACCTTAGATAAATTATCATTTTTGATTGAATCATTATAGTTACTTTTTAAATCCTCAATTGAGGATTTTCTAAAATTTTTATCCGATTTTTCTGAAATATGGTTATTTGTTTTGTAGCTATTACATGATAAACTAATTATTATAATAGCTATTATATTAAAAACATATTTTATATTTAAAATCATTAAAAACAAAAATAATAATATGTACCAATCAAAAGTAAAAGTTAGGGTTAGATATGCAGAAACTGATCAAATGGGATATTGTTATTATGGTAATTATGCTACTTATTATGAGGTCGCTAGAGTTAACATATTAAGAAAAATTGGAATTAGTTATAGTGAATTAGAAAAGCAAAACTATCAAATGCCTGTTTTAGACTTTAATATTAAATATATTAAGCCAGCTTACTATGATGATGAATTAACTATTCTTTGTAAAATACCACAAATCCCAAAAGTTAGAATTAAATTTGATTATGAATCTTATAACCAAAACAAAGAAATGATTAATTTTGGTAGTACTACATTAGTTTTTATTGATAAATTAACAAAAAAACCTGTAAATTGTCCAAAAATTTTACTTGATAAATTAAATCAGCTTATATGAAAAATAAAATAACAGTACTTTTAATTTTTGTGATTGCTTCTCAATTAGTTGTTGGTCAGTCTTTCAAAAAATTATATAAGGAGTCATTTAGGTATTTAGAAGTTAACGATTACAAGCATGCCCTTCCAATCTTATTGAAAATGATTGAAATGAAGCCTGAAAATGCAAATACTAATTTTTCAATAGGTAATTGTCTGATGAATATTTCTCACAGAGAACATGAATCCATTCCTTATTATGAAAAAGCTATGGAAGGTCTTACTATTGGTTATAGAATTGGAAATCACAGAGAGAAGAAGGCGCCTCTTGATGTTATAGCCTTGTTAGGTAAGGCTTACCACAAAAATTACGACTTTGAAAAAGCCATAGATAAATTTGAATTTTACAGTAATTTTCTAGCTGAGGACAATTGGGATGATAAAAGAAGTAATAACAGAAGAATCAGACAGTCAAAATATGCTATGGAATTAAGAAATAATCCTATTGATATTGATATCGTTCCTATTAAATCTGTTAACACAGAATATCCGGAATATAGACCAAAAGTTAATGCTGAAGAAAATATCATGTACTTTACTTCTAGGAGACCAGGTGGAAGCAGCGAGTTATTAGATGACGAGGGCAAGTACTATGAGGATATATATTTCTCTGAGAAAAAACAAAATGTTTGGAGTGACCCAGTTTTAGTACAAGATTTAATAAATGTTCAGGAGAATTCCTCTTGTTTGTTTTTGTCCTCTGATGCACAAATGATGTACTTAAGTATGGTAAATAATGATCCAAAAGTAGGAAACATTGGTAGAGGTATTTATGAATCAAAACTAAATGGAGTTCATTGGTCTGAGCCTACTTTTTTAGATGAAAGTATAAATTCTAAATATTGGGAAACTTATGCTTCATTAGATATTTATTCAAACTTACTTTTTTTTGTGAGTGATCGTGATGGTGGATATGGTGGAAAAGATATTTGGATGGTGAAGAAATTACCTAACGGTGAATGGGCTGAACCTCAAAACTTAGGTGAACCTATTAACTCAGAATACGATGAGGAATCACCTTACTTACATCCTGATGGTAAAACACTTTATTTTTCCTCAAAGGGTCATAAAGTTATGGGTGGATATGATATTTTTAAATCAACATTACAAAATGATATGTCGTGGTCAGCTCCAGAAAATATGGGTTATCCTGTAAATACTGTTGTTGACGATTTATTTTTTACACCAACTGTTAATGGTAAACGAGCTTATTTTTCCTCATACAGAGCAGAGGGAGCAGGAGAATACGATATATACAGAATGAATCTTTTAGGCGAAGAAGAAGCAGATCTTGCTGTTTACAAAGGCGTTGTAAAGGATACTGAGGGTAATGTTGTAAAAGATATTGTTATTTCAATTTTTGATGAAAACATGGACGATAAGTATGGTGTTTACAGACCTAATGATTTAAATGGAAGGTTTCTATTTGTTCTTCAACCCGGCCATAACTATGAAATTAATTACGAATACAATAATTTAACTATTACAGACACAATTATTGTCCCCCTAGATGTAGATGGAGTTAACGAATACACGAAAGTTGTACGAGTTACAGATTCTGAAATTGCACTTTCTGCAGGAGTTGTCGTAGATGGTGATATTCTTTCACTTTCTCAGCTTGATGATCCAACCAATATTGAATTATCATCATTATCTGGCAAGGTTGAAAATGAACAAGAAGTGGTTGAGCAGAAAGTTGAAGTGAAAGATGAGCAATTGAAAAATGAAGAGGAAAATAAAAATGTTAATATGACACCTGAGGAAATAGCAAGAGAGCAGGCAGATAAACATGTTATTTTCTACAAAAGTGTTTATTATAAATCTAGTAGTTCAGACTTAAGTTCTACTACAAAAAATACACTTGATGAATTAATTAACTTACTGAAGGAAAATCCAACTTGGGGTGTAAATGCAATAGGACATACAGACCTAACTGGAAATGCTAAGGATAACAAAATATTGTCAGTATTAAGAGCTGAATCAGTGAAAACATATCTGTATAACAGGGGAGTTAGTTTTAAGCGGATAAGGTCCTATGGAATGGGTCAAGAACAACCAGTAGCGGAAGATAACTATGACGATGGGGTAGACGATACAGTAGGAAAAGATGCTAATAGAAGAGTTGAAATACAGTTAGTAAAGTAGGTGCTACAACAACTTAATATTTCAAATTATGCACTTATTCAAGAAATATCTGTTGATTTCACATCAGGTCTTTCAATCATTACTGGTGAAACTGGTGCTGGAAAATCAATAATAATTGGAGCTTTAGGTTTGTTGTTAGGAGGCAGATCTTCATCAAACTTATTACTTGATAAAAGTAAAAAGTCAATAATTGAGGGTGTTTTTAAACCAAATCAGTGGATTAATAACCATTTGTTAAAAATGGATCTTGATTGTTCTGATGAACTCATTTTAAGAAAGGAAATCAAACCTAATGGTAGTTCAAGATCATTCATAAATGATACTCCAGTAAAAGTTGAACAATTAAAAACTATCAGTGAAAATTTAATTGAATTAAATGGACAAAATTTAGTTTCTAATATTGGTAAGTTAAAATTTAAATACGAGTTTATCAATGAATTTATTGAAAACAAAGAGCTTTTAAATCAATATAGAGAATCATATAAAAATTATTTAACTTATTCTAAATCTTTTTCAAAGCTTTCAGAAAAAGCCAAAGTCTTAGATGAGAAAAAAGATTTTCTTTCTTTTCAATTACATGAATTATCATCATTTCCTATTGACCAATGGGACGAAAAAAGCATAAATAATGAATATAATTTGATATCGAATCAAAAAGATATCCATAAATGTTTAGATGAGATTAATCATTTATTTTCTAACGATTTAGGTGTTTTAAATCATCTTTTCAAAATTGAAAATCAACTTAATAATCTTAATATTCACCTCAAGGATTTAAACCATTTTATTGATAGATTAAAAAGTGTAAGAATTGAATTAGAAGATATTCACCTAGAAATTAAAAATAAATACTGTTTCGATAATTCTAGCCCTCAAAGATTAGAAGAATTAGAAGAGCTCATCCAACAAATAAATTTTTTATTAAAAAAGTTTAATGTTGTAGACTTAGATAGTCTAATTAATAAGAAGAACGCCATCCAACTTGCATTATCTGAAATTGAAGGATTAGACAAGGAAATTGAATCTTGCAGTGAAAAGAAGAAATATTGGAAAAATAAATGTAGCTATTTAGGTGGTCAATTGTTTGATATTCGTAAAAGTAAATGTGAATTAATTGAAAATAAAGTTAACGAAGTTTTAAATTATATTTCAATGGACCATGCATCTTTTAAATTAGATATATCATTGTCTGAACAAATTACTAGTAATGGAATTGATAAAATTGACTTACTTATTTCAGTTAATAATAAATCAGAATTTTATCCGATTACAAAATTTAGTTCTGGAGGTGAACTGTCTAGAATTGCTTTAGCTCTTAAGTCAGTTGCGGTAAATTCTAATTCAGTTCCTATTTTAATATTTGATGAAATTGATACAGGAATAAGCGGAAAGGTAGCAACAGAAGTAGGATCACTTCTAAAAAGTATCTCAAAAAGTATACAGGTTATTAATATTACTCATCTTCCCCAAGTTGCTGCATTTGGAAATACTCACTACCATGTCTCAAAGAACCAAACTTCAAATATTATTACAACTAAACTTTCTATTTTAGAAAGAGAAGACAGGATTCAAGTATTAGCTAATATGCTTGGAGGAGAAAAAACAGGAGTCGCAGCTAGAAAAAATGCTTTAGAACTGTTAAATTAGTTATCTGTTATCAATTTCATCAACGTTTGGGTGACTGTCAATATTCCAAGTAAACTTATTTTCAGGAATTGTTGGATTTGCAATAAGTTCTAAAATTTTAAATTTTATTGTAACCCCATCTTTTGATTTAATTATAGCTTGTTGAATTGTAGATTTATTTTCATTTATTTCCATAAGTAATGTATGATACTTGCTATTGTTTGGATTTTCAGGAAACATTTTTATTTCATGAATGGATTCATTTGCTACAATGTTTTCTTTTACATATTGAAATTTAAAACCTTCCTTCCATATTGTGAAAATTTCGTTTGGGTTTATGCTATTTTCTAAATCATCTAACAGGTCAATGTAACATTCATTGTCTTCAGGAAGATAAGTCCACACTGTTTTACCATCACTTATCACTTCTCTTTCTGGTGTTTTATAATAAAATTTATCATCTTTAATAAGTGCAAAGCCTTGCTGATCATCATTAATATCTTCACTGGTAATAGTTAACTTAAAAGTGAATTTGGTTGTATTATTTTTTTGATAAGCTACACTTACTTTTTCAAGTAATGCTTTTGATTTTTTATCATTATTAATTTCAGATTGTCCAAAAACTGAAATTATATTAAAGACAATTAACGATGTGATTAATTTATTTTTCATTGTAATTTTCCATTTTCCCTTAAACCACTCAAAAAGTGTTCCAATCCTGTTACATCAGAGATCAGAACCTCTCTCGCTTTACTTCCTCTATGTGGTCCAATTAAGCCTGTGGCTTCAAGTTGATCAACAATTCTTCCTGCTCTATTATACCCTAGTTTTAATTTTCTTTGTAATAATGAAGCTGAACCTTGTTGATGATTTACAATTATCTCTGCCGCTTCTTGAAAAAGACTATCTAACTCATCATCTATTTCTTTGATTTCATTAGCTTCATCAATATACTCTGGAAGTAAAAAAGCGTTTGGATAACCTCTTTGAGACCCAATAAAATCTGCAATATTATCTACCTCAGGGGTGTCTACAAATCCACATTGAAGTCTAATTAATTCATTTCCTGGTGAATAAAGCATATCTCCTCTTCCAATTAATTGATCTGCACCGCCTGCATCTAAGATCGTTCTAGAATCAATTTTTGATGTTACTCTAAAGGCTATTCTAGCGGGGAAATTAGCTTTAATTGTTCCAGTAATTACATTTACTGAAGGTCTTTGAGTAGCAATAATCAAGTGGATTCCTACAGCTCTTGCCAGTTGTGCAATTCTTGCAACTGGTGTTTCAATTTCTTTTCCTGCAGTCATTATTAAATCAGCAAATTCGTCAATAACTAAAACAATGTATGGCATATATTTGTGACCTTTTTCAGGATTAAGTTTTCTTTGAATAAATTTGTGATTGTATTCTTTTATGGTTCTAACCATTGCTTCTTTCAATAGCTCATATCTAGCTTCCATTTCTACGCACAAGCTGTTTAAAGTATTTACTACTTTATTTGTGTCTGTTATTATTGCATCTCCTTCGTCTGGAAGTTTAGCTAAAAAGTGCCTTTCAATCTTATTGTAAATTGTTAATTCAACTTTTTTTGGATCAATCAGTACGAATTTTACTTGAGAAGGATGTTTTTTATACAAAATTGAAACTAAAATAGCATTAAGTCCTACAGATTTTCCTTGACCAGTTGCACCAGCCATTAATAAATGTGGCATTTTGGTGAGGTCAGTAATTAGTGATTCATTTGAAATGGTTTTACCTAGTGCTACAGGAAGTTCCATTTTATTGTTTTGAAACTTGTCAGATGCAATTAATGATTTCATTGCAACTATATCTGCATTAGAGTTAGGAACTTCAATGCCAACTGTCCCTTTTCCAGGCATTGGAGCAATAATTCTTATTCCAAGAGCAGCTAAGCTTAATGCAATGTCGTCTTCTAAGTTTTTGATTTTTGAAATTCTAACTCCTGGTGCAGGTATGATTTCATATAATGTTACGGTTGGACCAATTGTTGCTTTGATTTTAGAGATATTGATTTTGTAATTTTGTAAAGTTTCAATAATCTTATTTTTATTTTCTTCCAACTCGTCTTTATCAACAGAAATATTTCCTGAGCCATGATCAATTAATAAGTCAATATTTGGTAGCTGGTAGTCAGAAAGGTCAAGTTTTGGATCATACTCACCAAATTCTTTAAGCTTGTCATCGATATCTTCTTTTGTTAATTCGCTTTCAGATTGAGCTACTTCAACTGAAAATTCATCGTCTAAATCATCTTTATTCTCTCTAGAAACTGAATTTAAATCACTTGGTATTGTTTCGTTTTGAAGATCATCAGAAACATCTATAGTCTCCATTTCGATAATATCCTCACTTTTTTCTTCAACGTTATCCTCATTAAAAGATTTTTTTAGTGTATTTAGTACAGCTTTATCTTCATATTTAACTTCATTAAATCCATCATCATCAATTTTGGTAGCATTTTTTTTAATTTTTTTTGAAATAAAATTAAATGAATTTATTATCCATGAAAAAGTAGGGTTAAAAAGTATTATTATAATTGAAAAGCCAGAAAACAGAATGAAAAATCCTGTACCAATATTACCAAATACACTTTTTAGCCAATTGTTAATTGTTGAACCATATAAACCGCCCATAAAATCTAGTTCAGTATTTTGAAATAAAAAACCAAATGTCATGCAAAACCAAACCAAAGCAAAAAAACTAATTTTTAATGTTTTTTTTATTGGTAAAAGGTTTTGTTTGAAAAGAGCTTTAAAACCGATTAGAAAAGCAGCAAACGTGAATAAGTAAGAAGATAAACCATACCATAATTTCAAAAATTTGTGTGCAAAATAAGCACCAAATTTACCTAGCCAATTGTTTACTTCAGATCCTTCCCCATTAAATACAAATGAAAAAGATTGACCATCAACAATACTCTGATCGTTTTTCCATGAAAACAAATAGGAGGTGAACGCAATAAAAAGATAAAGAGATATAAGAATAAGGAAAAGTCCAAATGTTTTGTGCAAGCGCTCGTCAGAAAGAATACTTTTTATAACCTTGAAACGTTCCTTCTTTCTACTTTTTTTAGACTTTCTGTAATTAGAACTTTTTGTTCTATAGTTTTCATATTGTGTTTTGGCAGTCATTACTTAATTAGTCTAAATTAAAATAATCTTTAGAGCCAAGATTCTATATCTTAATGTATTCTTAACTATAATTTGTTAGAAATTATTAATTCATAAGCTTTTTGAACTCTCTTAGTGTAAAGGTTTTGGTATTGCTATTAATTTCAAATTCTTTAATATTTATTGGAGATCTTGTAATTTTTGTTGCAGAATAAATTGATGTAATATTATCAGAATTTATTTCATAACCTAAAGGAAATCCTAATAATTCATTAAAATTATTACTGTAAGAATTGCTTATTTCCTTGGTGAAGTAAATAACAGCAGTTGAGTTTTTACCTGAAGATTTATTGTATGTATTAACAATTGCTTTTTGGCACTTGAAGTTTAGAATAGTTTTAAAATTTTCTTTATAAGTAATTTGAACTACTTCATTAGTATCTTTTTCATTTTCCAAAATTATAGCAATGTCTTCATCAATTATTTTTACAAGCAACAGACTAGTATTAGTTAATGTGTCTTTTATTATAGATTGACTACCAATTGCTGTTGACTGGTTAATTTTTGAAAATTTTCCTGCAATTAAGTAATTCATATTGTTGGGTAATCTACCATTGTTTTTTGATGAATCATGAAAAAAATGCTTAATCTCAAAAAAAATCTTTCCTTCAAAATCTTGAGCACTAGTATTCAAAATAAAAAAAAGAAATACTAAAAAGGGTAATCTATTCAATTGCAACTAAATATAGATAAAATACTTTTAACTTCATTTAAGTATTGTTTTATCGGTAAATACTTATAATTGGGATTAAGAGAAAGAAATTCATCATCAACTTCAATCAAATTTATTTTTTCTGCTTTAAATTTCATTTCTATTCCATATTGAATTAAGCTATATTCAAGCATAACCTCTTTAATTTCATTAAATGGGGAACACCAATTTACATCTTTAATGTCTATTTCACTGGTTGAGGTTATATTAAAAATTGAGTCATTTTCTGAGCTTTTAAGTTCGTGATTAAAAGAAAGCATGTTAAGAAAAAAAACAGAATCAACACGATTTTTTAAATTTGAGTAGTTAGGGACATCATCGAGTAATATATTAATTGTATTTGAATCTAGTTTGGTGAATTTGAAACTTTTACCATATCTAAAGGCAAGTGTAATTTCTTTATTATTACAGTTACTAATAGCTTCTAGATTTGAATTTGGGTTAGAAAAGATAAATTTATTTTTAAAACAATTGTTTTTAAATGTCATTATCATTTTCTTTGGCAAAAGAAACATTAAAGAGTTATTACTTTTTTCTAAGCAGGGATAAGTTATTTTATATTCAATAGAACCCTCATCTATTTTTTCATCTTTCTTACAGTTAGTAATTAAAAATGTAAATAGTAGTGAAAATATAAAAATTAGTTGCTTATTTATAAATCGTATTTTCAATTTTTACAATATTCGGTGAATATATAAGAATTACTTTAAAAAAAAGAAATAAACCTATTCATTTTATCGTTATTTGGTATCTTAAAAGACGGGTCGCTTATACTTACGATAACAAGTTTCTTATGATTTTGGTTTAAATGAATAATTTCTTTCAAAATAATTCCATAAATATTCTGATGGATTTTTTTTGTATTCTCTGTTATCCAATCAAATTCAATGTTTTTTTTTATTAATTCGCTAACAAGTCTTTTCCCTTTTTTGCCTGCACCCCAAACGACTAAGCTCTCATTTGTTTTTAATTCAATCTCTTTAAGGTATTTAACTTTTATTGAAATAAAGTTTTCAAAATCATAAGTTGAACATATTCTTGATGTTCTTTGTGGATGATCTCTCCAAAGATGAATTTTCTCTTTAACGGATATTGGCTTAATATTATTTTTCCATAATTTAAAGGCGAAGTCATAGTCTTCTGGGTAATTTAAATCTTCAAATCCGTTAATTTTCAAAAAATCTGAACTAAAAATCATCCAACATGGGGAAGGAATTGTACACTCTTTAAATATTTCTGAATAATTATTTTCATTAAAAGTTAGATTATTAATCCAATTACTGTATTTAACATAACCTTCTTGAAGTTCCTTGTTAGAAGCAAAATAATTAACACCCCCAATACATACATGGCCAGGACCTTTATTAATTAAATTTTTTCTCATAAGTTCTAACTTATCTTGCCTCATTAAGTCGTCAGAATCCATTCTTGTAATAAATTGGCCGTTAGCTATTCTTGATCCAGTTATTAACGCATCAATTATTCCATTTCCTTTATTTTCAACTAGAATAATTCTATGGTCATTAAGTTGAAATTTTTTTGCAATAATTTTTGATTTATCAGTTGAGTGGTCATTTACCAATATTAATTCAAAATTTTTGTAGCTCTGAGATATAATAGATTCTAAACATTCATCAAAAAATGGAGCTGAATTTTTAAATGGAATTATAATACTTATCATATTTTTATATAATGATTGTATAAATATATCTATTGCAACTTTTGATTTTTATATTTGCCATTCGAAATTATAAAATATGTTTGAAAATTTATCTGACAGATTTGAAAGAGCCTTTAAAGTATTAAAGGGCCAAGGTCAAATTACTGAAATTAATGTTGCTGAAACACTTAAGGAAGTAAGAAGAGCACTTTTAGAAGCAGATGTTAGTTTTAATACTGCTAAATCATTTACTAAAAGTATTAAGGAAAAAGCATTAGGTCAAAATGTTTTGACTAGTATTTCACCTGGTCAACTATTAATAAAAATCACTCAAGAAGAACTTACAAAATTGATGGGTAATGAAAAATCAGATATTAATATTTCAGGAAATCCTGCAATAGTATTGATGTCTGGCCTTCAAGGATCAGGAAAAACAACATTTTCTGGAAAACTTGCAAATTATTTAAAAATAAAAAAAGGTAAAAAGCCATTGCTAGTAGCGTGCGATGTCTACAGACCAGCAGCAATTGATCAATTACATGTTGTAGGTGACGGTATAGGAGTTGATGTTTTTTCAAATAGAGAGACACAAGATCCGGTAAAGATTGCTTTAGAAGGTATAAAGCATGCAAAAAACAATGGACATAACCTAGTTATCGTTGATACTGCTGGTCGACTTGCTGTAGACGATCAGATGATGGAAGAAATTTCTAATATCAAAAAGAAAATTAATCCATCTGAAACTCTTTTTGTTGTTGATTCAATGACAGGTCAAGATGCTGTAAATACAGCAAAAGCTTTTAATGACAGGGTAGATTTTAATGGTGTTGTATTAACAAAGCTTGACGGAGATACTAGAGGTGGTGCAGCACTTTCAATTAAATCAGTAGTAAATAAGCCTATCAAATTTATTGGTACTGGAGAAAAAATGGATGCTTTAGACGTTTTCCATCCTGATAGAATGGCTGATAGAATTTTAGGAATGGGAGATGTAGTATCTCTTGTTGAAAGAGCTCAAGAACAATTTGATGAAGAAGAAGCAAAAAAATTACATAGAAAAATAAAAAAAAATAAATTTGATTTCAATGACTTTAAAGATCAAATATCACAAATTAAAAAAATGGGGGGTATGAAAGACATTGCAGGAATGATTCCAGGAATGAAAAAAGCCATTAAAGGTGCGGAAGTTGATGACAACGCATTTATTCCAATTTTAGCTATGATTGATTCTATGACACCTAATGAAAGAGAGAATCCTGATGTCATTAATGTTCAAAGAAAAAAGAGGATTGCTCTTGGGAGTGGTAATGATTTACAAGAAGTAAATAAATTACTTAAGCAATTTCATCAAACTAAAAAAATGATGAAATTGATGAGTAATAAGCAGAATATGATGAATATGATGAAACAGTTTAAAAATATGGGTGGTAAAATGCCAATGTAAATTTAGAATATGGAATTATTGGATGGAAAAAAAACTTCTTTAAATATTCAACAAGAATTAGCTGTTAATGTAAAAGCATTAGTTAAAACTGGCGCTAAAGCTCCTCACTTAGCTGCTATTTTGGTTGGTAATGATGGCGCAAGCAGAACATATGTTAATGCAAAAGTTAAAGCATGTCAAAGAATAGGATTTTTATCTACCTTGATTGAGTATAATAACGATGTAAGTGAACAAACACTCTTAAATAAAATTCACGAACTAAATCAAGATGATGAAATTGATGGTTTTATTGTCCAACTTCCACTACCTAAACACATTGACGATACTAAAGTTACATTATCAATTTCTCCTAAAAAAGATGTTGATGGATTTCATCCTGAAAATGTAGGCAGAATGGCGTTAGAGCTTCCAACATTTCTTCCTGCAACACCCAATGGAATTATTGAGCTGCTAAAAAGATACAATATTCCAACCGAAGGTAAGAATTGTGTGGTAATTGGTAGAAGTAGTATTGTAGGTACCCCAATGAGTATTTTAATGTCTAGGAAAAGCAATCCAGGTAATGCTACTGTAACATTAGCTCACAGTAGAACAAAGAATTTAAAATCTATTTGTCTGAGTGCAGATATTTTAATAGTTGCCATTGGAATTCCACACTTTATTGGACAAGATATGGTCAAAAAAGATGCAGTTGTAATTGATGTTGGAATTCATAGAATTGAAGACTCGTCAAAAAAAAGTGGTTACAAACTTATTGGAGATGTTATATTTGAAGAAGTAGCTGAGAAATGCTCATATATTTCACCAGTTCCTGGTGGTGTAGGCCCAATGACTATAGCCTCCTTATTAATGAATACATTTAAGTCCGCAAATGAAAAGAGAAATTAATAAAATACTTGTAGCAAACAGGGGAGAAATAGCATTAAGAGTAATGCGAACATGCAAAAAATTAGGCATTAGCTCTGTAGCAATATACTCAGAGGCAGATCAGTATGCACCTTTTGTCAAATTTGCAGATGAAGCTGTTCTAGTTGGACCACCACCTTCAATAAAAAGTTACTTGAATCAAGATAAGATTGTAAATGAGGCCTTACGGTTGGGTGTCGATGCAATTCATCCTGGATATGGTTTTTTATCAGAAAATGCGGAGTTTGCATCAAAAGTCATGAATGCGGGAATTATCTTCATTGGTCCATCTTCTGAGGCTATTAAAGTTATGGGAGATAAGCTTTCTGCAAAAAATGCAGTAATGCAGTATGATATTCCTATGGTTCCGGGGTTAAATTCTGCAGTAACAGATGTTGAAGAGGCTAAGGAAAGTGCTGAGAAGATAGGATTTCCAATTTTAATAAAGGCATCTGCTGGCGGTGGTGGTAAGGGAATGAGAATTGTCGAAAATAAAGATGAATTTGAAGATCAAATGAAGAGAGCTGTTAGCGAAGCTGAGAGCGCCTTCGGAAACGGCGCGGTATTTATAGAAAAATATATTACAGAACCTAGACATATTGAGATACAAGTTTTAGCAGATCATCACGGAAATATTGTTCATTTGTTTGAAAGAGATTGTTCCATACAGAGAAGACATCAGAAAGTGATTGAAGAGGCGCCTTCTGCTGTACTTTCTGAAGAAATGAGAGAAAAGATGGGTGAGGCGGCCTGCGATGTCGCTAGATCTTGTAATTATCATGGAGCAGGAACAGTTGAATTTATTTATGAAAACGATTCTTTTTATTTTTTAGAAATGAATACTCGACTTCAAGTTGAGCATCCTGTAACAGAGTTAATTACTGGTGTTGATCTTGTAGAAGAACAAATTAAAATTGCTAGTGGAGAAAAATTATCAGAGTATTTAAATCACCTTTCTATTAAAGGTCACGCTCTTGAGCTAAGAGTTTATGCAGAAGATCCTCTTAACGACTTTTTACCTGATATTGGTAAAATAAAGGTTTACAACAAACCCAAAGGAGAGGGAGTCAGAGTAGATGATGCAGTAGAAGCTGGAATGGATATTCCGATTTATTATGATCCTATGATTTCTAAATTAATTGTTCATGGAGAAAATAGAGAAGATGCAATAAATAAAATGCTCAAGGCAATTGATGACTATGATATTGTTGGAGTTAAAACTACACTTTCATTTTGTAAATTTGCTATTAATCACTCTGATTTTAGGAGTGGTAACTTCGATACAAGATTTGTTAAATTACATTTCAGTGACCCATCAATATTAGAAGCTGATGAAGAAAGTGTTAAAGTTGCCTTATCGGCAATTTTTTATTTAAATAATATGGGTAAAATTAATGAAAGTTACTTGCCTTCAAAAAAAAATAATTGGCGTAAAAGTTAATTTAAACTGTCTTAATGGCAGTATTTATGTCATGTTGTGAAGCATTAATCTGACATTTTATTTTAAAAGTACGAATTTTTCCTAGTGGCATAGGGTTTGATTTAATCAAGCCAAAAGATTAAAATTTTAATAAAATGGGAAAAATTATAGGTATAGATTTAGGTACTACCAACTCCTGCGTTAGTGTTATGGAAGGTAATGAACCGGTAGTGATACCAAATAGCGAAGGTAAGAGAACAACACCTTCGGTTGTCGCATTTGTTGATGGTGGTGAAAGAAAAGTAGGGGATCCAGCAAAAAGACAAGCTATCACTAACCCTCAAAATACAATTTATTCAATCAAAAGATTTATGGGTAATAGATTTGATGAGGTCTCTAAAGAATCTGAAAGGGTTCCTTACAATGTTGTTAAAGGCGATAATAACACTCCAAGGGTAGTTATTAACGATAGAAAATATTCACCTCAAGAAATTTCTGCAATGATCTTACAGAAAATGAAGAAAACTGCTGAAGATTTTATAGGTCAAGAAGTAACTCAAGCTGTTGTTACTGTGCCTGCGTATTTCAATGACGCACAGAGACAAGCGACAAAAGAAGCTGGAGAAATTGCAGGACTTAAAGTAGAAAGAATCATTAATGAACCAACTGCTGCAGCTCTTGCCTATGGGATGGACAAGTCTGGTAAAGACATGAAAATTGTAGTTTTTGATTTTGGAGGGGGTACACACGATGTGTCAATTTTGGAACTAGGTGATGGTGTTTTTGAAGTCCTTTCTACTGACGGAGATACTCATTTGGGTGGTGATGACGTCGATCAAAAGATTATAGATTGGTTAGCCAATGAGTTTAAAAATGATGAAGGTGTTGATTTAAAACAAGACCCAATGGCGTTACAAAGACTAAAAGAAGCTGCCGAAAAAGCTAAAATAGAACTTTCTTCATCTGCTTCAACGGAGATAAATTTACCTTACATTATGCCGGTAGATGGAATTCCAAAGCACTTAGTTAGAAGTTTATCGAAAGCCAAATTTGAGCAATTAATTGATGACTTAGTTAAAAGAACTATAGAACCTTGTAAAGCTGCCCTTAAAAGTGCTGGTTTATCTAATTCTGATATTGACGAAGTAATATTAGTTGGTGGTTCTACAAGAATCCCTGCGATACAAGAGGCTGTTGAGAAATTTTTTGGGAAAGCACCTTCTAAAGGAGTTAATCCTGATGAGGTAGTTTCCTTAGGTGCTGCTATTCAAGGCGGTGTATTGACGGGTGAAGTTAAAGACGTATTACTACTTGATGTTACCCCACTTTCCTTGGGTATTGAAACTATGGGTGGTGTTTTTACAAAATTAATTGACTCAAATACTACTATCCCTACTCAAAAATCTCAAGTTTTTTCAACTGCCGCAGATAACCAACCATCTGTTGAAATTCATGTTCTACAGGGTGAAAGATCAATGGCTGCTGACAACAAAACAATAGGTAGATTTCATTTAGATGGTATTCCACCATCGCCAAGAGGTGTACCACAGATTGAAGTTGCTTTCGATATTGATGCCAATGGGATTATTAATGTAAAGGCTATTGACAAAGCTACTAACAAAGAGCAATCTATTAGAATTGAAGCATCATCCGGTCTTTCAGACGAAGATATCGAGAAAATGAAGAAGGAAGCTGAAGCAAATGCTGATGCAGATCAAAAGATTAAGGAAGAAGTTGAAAAAATAAATGCTGCTGATAGTTTGATTTTTCAAACTGAAAAACAACTAAAGGAATATGGAGATAAAATTCCTGAAGAAAAGAAAAAACCGATCGAAGATGCATTAAATGAACTAAAAGGAGCTCATGCATCAAAAGATTTGGAGAAAATAGATCCTGCAATGGAGAAATTAAATACTGCTTTCCAAGCTGCAAGCCAAGATATGTATAATGCAACTCAAAATGGAGATGCTTCACAAAATGAAGGAAGTGATCCTAAGAAAAAAGATGTCAAAAGCGACGAAGAAGTTACTGACGTAGATTTTGAGGAGGTTTAATTTCTTAAATTATTAATCTTTTAAAGCCGGCTTTTAGTCGGCTTTTTTATTGTTTAATGGTGTTTAGGAATGAGCAACTTTCCATTATTAAAATTTTGTGTAGTATTCATAGCAGGAATCCTTTATTCATTTCACTTTCAAGTTAATTCAAATGGTTTTATTGTTAGTTTTTTCTCTTTTTTAATTATTACTTTTTTTTTGGAATTTTTACTTAAACCAACATTTTCCAAGAAAAAATATTTGTTAGAGATCTTATTAATAAGTTCTATTTTTTTTGCTGGAATTACGATATTTATTATTCAAACAGACTACAATAAAAACAATTACATAGGTAATATATTAAATTTAATACAAAGTGACTCATCTTTAATTGAGGTTCAAATTATTTCTCCTATTTTCAAGAATGGAAAATATGTAAAATGTAAAGTAGAAGTTAAAAATATCAAAAACAATGAGGTTTCTTATTCAACAACGGGGAAGTCACTTATTTATTTAAATAATGATAGTTCTTCATTAAAATTACTTCCTGGTGATAAACTATTGATTAGATCATCACTTAAAAAAATTAGTTTACCAAATAACCCTGGACAATTCAATTATTCAAAATATTTAAAAAATCAAGAAGTTGAATATAGCTGTTATGTTAAGGACAGCTGGGAATATTTATCAAGTGATATTACCTTAAAAAGATTGGCTGCAATTTGCAGAAATTATTGTATTAATGTTTTTTATGAATCAAGTCTCGAGCAACATGAATTTGCATTAGCAACCGCACTTACTTTTGGATATAGAGATAACCTAGATAAAGAAATTAAAAAGTCGTTTTCTAACACAGGAGTCATGCACATTTTAGCTGTTTCCGGATTGCATGTAGGAATTCTTTACATGGTCATAGTTTTTTTATTTAAGCTTATAAATTTTTCACATAGATTTAAGTGGATAAAATCACTATGTGTTTTTCTCATAATATGGTCATTTGCTTTTATTACAGGTTTAAGTAGCTCTGTAATTAGAGCTGTAACAATGTTGTCATTTTTTGTAATTGCTGATTTATTTAATAGGGAAACTAATATTTATAATATTTTGGCAGGATCGGCAATTTTAATGCTGTTTTTTAATCCTTTATTGATTACTCAAGTAAGTTTTCAATTGTCATATATCGCGGTTATTGGTATTTTATATATATACCCAAAAATTGAAAAACTAATTAAAGTTAAGCACTGGTTATTCAACTATTTTTGGAAACTATCAGCAGTATCTATTGCTGCTCAAATTACAACATTTCCTCTTGGATTATATTATTTTCATCAATTTCCTAATTATTTTTTAGTTACTAATTTGTTTATTATTCCACTTGCATTTTTACTTTTTGTAATGGGTTTAATCGTAATCACTTTTAGTTATTCTTCAATTATAATATCAATTTCAACAAAAGTTATTTCAGTAATTGTAAATTTTATGTTATTTCTTTTAGAAACAATTAATCAATTACCAGGCTCAATTGTAAAGGGAATTTCAATAAATACTTTTGAATTGATTTTGATTTATTTAGCTATCGGGTTATTTTTTATTTTCATCTATTGTAAAAAAAGTGTAGTGCTTTATGTATGGGTGTTTACAATGTTTTTATTGTTTTACATTGATTTTAAAGAAGATCTAAGGCTTTTAAAACAGAAAAAGATTATTGTCTACAATATTAAAAATCACTTTGCGGTAGATCTAATTGATGGAAAAAACCATTATTTTATTGCAGACCAACTTTTACAAAGTCCTAGATTAATTGAACAAAATATTAAGAATAATTGGGACAATTTAGATCTTAATCCTGCAATTCTAATAAATGTTGATTCAATTATTTCCAAAACAATTTTATGGGAAGGAAAAAGATTAGCTTTTATTGATAATTTAAATAAAGAAGTTGGAAAATTTGATGTTGGTTTTTTGTTTGAAAAAACAATAAATAAACATAAGACTAATAGTGTTAGTGAAGATGATAAGTTAGTAAGTTTCAGTGGTAAAGTTTTTATAAATAGTTTTTCTAAAGATTCTCAAAACACAAAAAATAATTCTTCTTTTTTTGATATATCAAATTCAGGTGCCTATATTCATGAAATATAAACATGGATATATATGTTAAAGGTAAAGGGAAAAAAGTGGTATTTGGATTTTAGTTTTTTTGAAAAAAAAGGATATGGTGAATTTGCAAGTAAGCTAAAATTAAATAACGACGAAGCTTCAAGTGCATTTAGAACTTTTTTTAATAACCTTAATAATGAAGCTAAAGAAACAAGAGCTGCTGGTAAACTAGTTTATAAATACCTAAAAAGTAGAAATTTATCGAAGTCTGAAGAAAAAGAATTAAAGTTGCAGTTTTATGATGTACTTAAAGTAATGGGTGTAGGTGTCCCTTTTGTAATGATACCTGGCGCTACTATTTTGATTCCTTTTCTTTTAAAAATTGCTGATAGACTTGGTGTAGATATCATTCCTAGTTCATTTAAAAAAGAAAGTGCAAATAAAATACATGATGAACTTTAATTTTATATAATTTAGATTAAATCTTAATAACCAATTGGTCATTCATGAAGAGTTTATTTTTCCTATCTTTTGTTTCATCACCTCTTTTATTTCTCGCAGCTGATGATTTAAATTTTTCAGAGCTTGAACATCAGCCAATGGATATGTCGCCACTATTTTTCATCATTATTTCTTTATTTATAGGAATTAATGCTAAAAGATTTTTAAGAAAAATACCAATTCCTTATACAGTCATACTTCTAATAATAGGGGTTTTTTTGGGGGCATTGAATAGATACGATTGGTTTGGAGATATAGATTTAGTGACTAATGCTTTAGACTGGGCTTCTCATATTGGACCTGAAATTATACTATATGTTTTTCTTCCAACATTAATTTTTGAAGCAGCTTTTGATTTAGATGTACATACTTTTAAAAAATCCTTTGCCAATGCATTTATTTTAGCTGTACCTGGAATTGCGATAGCTATTTCAATAACAGCTGCTATGGTATTAGGAATCCAACAACTTGGTATTGGGTTCAATAATTGGGATTGGAAGATCGCAGCAATGTTTGGGGCAATTGTTTGTGCAACAGATCCTGTTGCGGTGGTTTCCTTGCTAAAAGAACTTGGTGGTGGCAAAAAGTTAAGGACATTAATAGAAAGTGAATCATTGTTAAACGATGGTACTGCTATTGTAATTTTTATGGTTTTTTTCACCATAATTACTGGAACCGCGATTGATAATAATCCTTTGATCGATTTTATAATTGTTACTCTTGGTGGTGTTGCCATTGGTACTGTTATTGGCTTAGTAACCCTATTTCTATTTAAAAAAGTTTTTAATGATCCACTTTTTGAAATAACAGGTGTAATTGGTTCTGCTTATTTAACATTTTTTATTGCTGAAAGTTACCACCTTTCAGGAGTTATTGGATTAGTCACTCTAGGTCTATTGATGGCAGGAAGAGGCAAAACCAGAATAAGTCCTGAAGTTGGACATTTTTTACATGATTTTTGGGGTTTAGCAGCTTTTTTAGCCAATACACTAATTTTTATTATAGTAGGAGTTATTATAGGTCAACGTACTAAATTTCATATTGAAGATTTTATTGATTTAGGTTTAGTTTATGTAGGCATTCATATTATTAGAGCTTTTGTGATTTTTATATTTTATCCACTTATGAAGAAAATAGGTTATGGAGTAAGCAAAAAAGAAGCAACTGTACTGTGGTGGGGTGGACTTAGGGGTGTAATTGGTTTGGCTATGGCATTAATAGTTGTAGAATATAATATGACCAACAAGGAACTCATGAATTTGGCCAATGCTTTAGGAGTTAATCTAAAATTAGATCCTCTATTTTTTGAGATGATTAAAGAACAATTTTTATTTATTACTGCTGGAATAGTATTGTTAACCTCGTTAATTAATGCCACTACAATCAAAGCATTAGTTAAGGGTCTTGGTCTTACTAAAATTTCTTATGCACGGTCAGAGGTTATTCAAAGTTCAGTAGTTAGACTACAAAAAAGTGCTGATGCTAGAATGGAATTATTAAAAAAAGATCGTTTTATGTCTGGCGCAAATTGGGAGGTTGTTAAAAAATATTTACCAAAACCATGGAATTTAAGTAAAGATGAAATTTTAGATGATATTCCTGACGGTAAAATTACTGAACTGAGAACTGTTCTTCTAAATAAAGAAAAGAAGTGCTACTGGCAGTTTTTTAGTGATGGCTTTTTAGGTATGAAAGCATATGACCAACTTATTAGTATTACTAACGAACTGCTTGATGAAGACGGAAAGGTTTCCTTAGCTTATCAAAAATATATTGATGAGCTTTGGTTAAGTACTAAGTTTATTGATAAGATTCTTAACTGGTCATTTGTTCAAAAAACTTCTAATCAAAAAATATTTACTCAGCTTAATTATAGCTATGATGCTGTAAAAGGGTTTATTAATGCACAAGAAGAGATGTTATTATTAATTAAAGAGTTTAGCGAAGATGAAAATAAAAACGAAGAAATGATAGCGGCATTAAAACAACTTAGTAGCGAGGTAAATGAGAAGAAAATACAAGGAAAAACTTATTTAAGAAACTTGAAAAATGCCTTTCCAGAAGTATATAAGTCTATTGAAACTAAATACGCCAGTAGAGATATACTTAATCAACAAAGAAGTGAACTTAAGAAATTTATAAAGTCTGGAAGAATTGATAGTGAAGATGCAGGCAAATTAATTAGCGATATTGAGTTTAAAATGTATGACGAGCTAAATACTCCAGCTAAATTTATCTTACCAAAGAGTAGTGAATTAATTAAAGGTATTGATTGGTTAAGTAATTTAAGTGATGATTCTATTTTAAAATTTGATACTCTAGTTGAAGTAAAGCTATTTCCATTCAATTATCATTTTAAAGAAGAGTTGATTGCTAAAAATGGTTTGGGAATTATAGCTAGAGGAATTGCAAAATTGACTAAGGATGGAGTAGAAGAGGGGTCTGAAGTTTTAGAAAATGGGGAAATACTTTCTCATTTTAATGAAAAAGTATCTAATACTGATAAGGTAATATCTGAAACACCACTCACTGTAATTTGGGTAAATGCTGGTAACATAGAGGCTGTTAAAGCTATAGACAGTAAGTTAGCTGAGAAGTTGACTAATTACTAATCAGATTTATTTTTTTTCTTTTTATCTATAATTAAAGAAATGTTCCAAAGTGCAACTGTAAAAAAGAAAGCACCTTCAAGCCAGTGTTGTTCTTGATCATCAATAAAATCAATTTTTTTAAAATCTTCTAATAGCCAAATAACAGCGATTAGTAAGTTTAGGATAATTAAAATAGTTGTTCTGTTCATAGTTAATCTTCTAGTCTTAATTGATTAAAAAATACCTTAACGAAGTTAAGAATGTATTTCGTTTATATCTAACTTGTAAGACCATTGTAACAACTCTATTTGAAAGTTAAAGTAGTCTTACAATTAAATTAAATATAATTTTCTGTTATTTTTCAATATATATTAGACATATTAAATTCATTTACTAACGGATAAAATAGTTTTTAAGTGAAGGTCTAGTGTTTGCCCCATGTTTTTACAATTAGAAAAAGATATTTTATGAAATTTCTCTAATTCCTTTTTAAGATTTTCAATTTTTGGTTTTGTAGATAATTCGTCGTCA
>MDTC01161149.1_pt1 | contig 57017 bp, 60 predicted proteins | sample 811181 | NCBI WGS metagenome assembly MDTC01 (sample SAMN05326644, study PRJNA326480) | marine metagenome | isolation source: seawater | place: Pacific Ocean: North | collected 2011 | reverse complement strand
TGGCTGGGACGGTGTTGCAGGGGGTAACCGGAGGCCGCGAGTCGGGGATCTTCGGTATAGGAGCCCGCCGTACGGCGGGTTTGCACGGGACCATGCCTTGACAGGGCGCCGGCCACGAGCGAGAACGACGGGGTTTTCACGGCACGGACGGGAGGAAGACGTGCACTGGATGGACCGCGTCCAGGTCTGGGCGCTCAAGAAGCGGCACTGCTTCAAGGATGGATGGGGAGACCTGTCCGTGGTCGATCACGTGTGCGACAGCATCGAGAACCCGGGCCCCATCCTGCCGCTGGACCTGTCCTGGACGGACCCCACCCTGGTCCTGGGCGCGGAGCTGCGCCTGGGCTCGTTCACCTCGCCGGTCCCAGCGCTGGCGGAGCGGGTCGCCCAGGGACGCGTGTGGTGGCTGCACCCCGCTGATCAGGACGTCCGCGGCATGGTCGTCGCGTTCGCCAGCTGGGGGGACGAGGGTCCCACCCTGCGCGGCCGGATCCTGGGACCGCTGGTCCGCGAGGGCGTCAGCATCGTCATCCTGGAGAACCCGTACTACGGCGTGCGTCGTCCGGAAGGGCAGATTGCAGGCGGTCTACGGACGGTCGAAGACTTCATCCGCATGCAGGGCACGGTCTTCGAGGAGGGCCGCGCGCTGCTGAGCTGGGCCCAGCGCACGGTGGACGCCCCGGTGGCGGTGTTCGGCTTCAGCATGGGCGGGCACATCGGGGCGACCGTGACCACTGCGATGCGGAACACGCCCCTGGTCGTGGCGGCTCCGCCCCTGTGCCCCAGCGAGCCGATGTCGGAGGGGCCGCTCTCGGTCTGTCTCGACTGGGACGCGCTCGGTGGGCGCAACCCGAAGACCATCGGTCGATGGATCGAGACGATGGACCGCTTCGACCTGCGGCAGCTCCCCGCTCCCCGGCGGCCCGAGCTGACCCGGGTGATCGGCTGCAGCCAGGATGGGCTCGTGCCGGCGACCCACGCGCTGGAGATCGCCGAGCACTGGGCGCTGCCCTTCGAGTGGCAGCAGGTCGGCCACGTCGGCGTCGTGCTCACCCGGGGTCGCGTGCTGCGGCGGGCGCTGCGGGACGTGATGGGCATCCCCCAGCGGGGTCGTCGTCCGGCGCTGCTCGGCGCGGTCGAGACCAGTCGCACCGGCTGAACGCGGCCCGCATCCCGAGCGGAGTCAGCCCAGCGCGGCGTCGATGACGTCGGTGCGCGAGGCGATGCCGACCAGTGCGCCGTCGTCGCCCAGGAGCGGCACCGCGCCGACCTTGTGGCGGATCATGATCTCGGCGAGCTCGGTCAGCGGGGTGGCCAGGGGGGCCATGAAGATGGGGCCGCTGCGGACCAGCGCGCCGACGGTGACGTCGCGGTAGGAGACCAGCTCCTCGACGATGAGGTCGCGCCAGGACAGCACGCCGACCGGGGCGCTTCCCTCGACGACGACCAGGTGGCGAACGTTGTGCGAGATCATCGCGTCGAATGCGGAGAATCCGGCATCGTCCGCGCTGACCGTGTGCACGCGGCGGGCGTCGAGCAGGACCGCCGGACGGTCGAGCAGGACGGCCCGTGCCCAACGCACGGCGTCGTGCTCGGTGATGATGCCGATGGGGTGGCGCTCGTCGTTGACGACCACGGTGACGTCGCGCTGGAGATCGCGCATCTCGCGGAGCACGGCGGCGAGGTCATCGTCGGGGCGGGCCTCGACCCAGGTGGTGCGGGCGAGGGCGCGGGCCTGGACATTGCCGGTGGCGCGGTCCTTCCAGCGGCCGTCCTCGCCGACGATCTCCCCGTGCTGGAGCACGTCGAAGTCGCTGATGACGCCGACGAGGTCCCCCTTGCGGCCGACCACGGGCAGGTGGCGCAGGCTGAGCCGCCACATGACGCGGGCACAGTCGGGACCGGCGGCGTCGTGTGGAACCTTGAGGGGCTCTGGAGTCATCAGCTCCTGGACCCGGGCCATGCGTCCTCCGAGGGTGTGAGACAGGCTACCACCGCGCAGCCTGCTCTACCCTTCGATATGCACCCAGACGGAGTCGTCACGCAGTGCTGCGGGGAACGTCGGCAGGGGGTCGGGGGCGGGTCCGGCGATGGGTACGCCTTCCCAGTCGAACAGGGCGCCGTGGCAGGGACAGACGAAGCGGGGGCCGGGGTTGTCGCGCACCTCGACGGTGCAGCCCTCGTGAGTGCAGGTGGTGCCCATCGCGACGAAGCAGCCCTCTTCGACCTGGGCGAGGTTGATGCGCTGGCCGCGCACGACGAGGACCGTCGAGCCGCCCACGTCGCGCAGGGCCGGATGATCGGACAGGCGCACCTCGGTCCACCCCTCGGCCGCGCTCCCGGCGACCGCCTGGCACCACGCCGGGAGGGGCGGCTCGGTGTCGTCGGTGCTGTCGGTGCCGTCTGAGCTGCCGGTGTCATCGGGACCGGTCGGGCCGTCGGTGCACGCTGGGAGTGCCGCACCGACCGCCACCGCGGGCGCGACGCGCGTGAACAGCTCGCGGCGAGACCAGCGCGACATGGGACCTCCGAGGGGGAAGCCTAGCGCCTGGGGGGAGGGTTGGGGGCGCGGCCAAGGTGGGGGTCAGAGTTGAAGAGGGAGGAGGTGCGTCGGTGATGAGGGCGTGATGGGGGGAACGTCGATCCGGGGCCGGTCTCCCGGGGGTCAGAGTTGAAGGGGTGACACCGCGGCGCCGTCACACGCCGAGCCAGCGGAACGCGCCCTTCAACGCATCTTTTCCGCCCGATTCGATGACCGCACCGTGGGACATGACCAGGCGATCGAAGTCCAGGTTCAGGAGCTCGCCGATCTCCCTGCGCGCGGTGGGGCGGTGGAAGCCCACGCGCTCGAGCAGGGTCGTGCTGCAGCCCGGGTAGCCGCACAGGCACGTCATCGCGGCGCGGGTGAGCCAGGGCGCGTCGGGCTGGAAGTGGAACACCAGGTCGGTGACGACGAGCGTGCGGCTGGGGCGGTGCAGGAGCACGACCTCGCTGGCGAACGGGAAGCAGCGCATGGGGACGACCAGGACGTCGTCCCCGAAGGGCTGGCCCTGGTCGAGCACGCCCGCAAAGTGCAGGTCGGAGCGCTTCTCTGGCAGGCCGGGCGCCGCCCAGCCCTGGAGGCCGGCGTCGAGCCACGGCCCCACGTACAGGTGGTGGAGCTTGTTGGGTGCGACGACCCAGCGGGGCTCGCCGAGGTCCGCGATGGTGTCGGGACTCACCGGCAGGGGCGAGTGCACGAGGAGGCCACCGTCGACCTCGAGCACGGTCATGCGCGCGCCGACCTCCAGGCCGAGAAAGCGCTGCGGACCTTCGGTCACGTGGATGTCGGGGCCGATCGTCCGCACAGCGCCTCCCGCGCGTCTGGGCGTCTGGGCGTCGAACGTAACCTCTTCCACTCTGACCCCGAGGCGGGTGGCGCAACATGCCGATGCAGTTTGCTACGGGATCATCGGCGCGGCACCACCTCCCTCTTCCACTCCGACCCCCAACCGGGGAGGGGCGGCTAGAACGGCCAGAGCTTGTCGAGCACCCGGGCCAGCACGCCGGGCCGCTGCTTCTCGGCGACGACGCCGCGGCCGGAGACCTCGATCTTGGCGTGGGCGATGCGGTCGCTCATGATCGTGTTCTCACGCGAGATGTCGCGGGCGCGCACCCGACCGGTGAGCACGACCCACTGGGTCTCCTTGTTGATGGAGACCTGCTTGGTGCACCAGATCTCGTAGTCGTTGACCGGCTGGATCACCCTCGAGATGGTGCAGCTGACCACGCTGTCGATGCTGCTGCCGCGGCCGGTCTTGCCCTGGCCGTCGAAGGCGGAGGTGCGGTTGGTGCGCACGCCCAGGTCGCCGCTGCCGCCGCCGATGGGCACGGGGTTCTCGATGCCGAACATGGCACCGATGGAGGCGTCCTGGCTGCTGGTGCTCTGGGAGCTGGTCTTGGCGTCCAGGCTGGTGCTGGTCTGCTCGACGATCAGGACCGTGACGACGTCGCCGGGGACCCGGGACACACCGTCGAGGCCCTCGCCGCGGCGCAGGGCGGTCGCGCTCATCCACGAGCCGGCCGGGGGCTCGTCGAAGTCCGACGACTCCATGATCGGCGGGGCCGGCGGCTGGGGGGGCGGCGTCGGATCGGCGCGGCGACCGGCGAGGGCCGGGGTCGTGACGAGGACGAGAGCGAGGGGCAGGGCGCGCATGGCGGCTCCTAGGGGGTGAGTTCGACGGTGTCGCGGTCGACCAGCACACCGCGCTGGATGGTCTGGGTCGTGTGGTTGCGCACCATCACGCGGTCGCCGACAAAGGCGGCGGAGAGCAGCTCGGCGGGGGCGGCCAGGCGGACCAGGCCGCGCTTGACCACGATCTCGACCTGGGCGCCGCGCTCGGCGTCGGGCACCCGGCGGGCGTCGCGGGGGGTGACCGCATCGCCCTCGCCCAGGTCGACCCGGCTGACGACGGTCCCGGTGAGGTGGTTGCCCTGGGCTGCGCGCCAGGGGATCGGGCCGGTGGCGATCACGAAGGGCTGGCCGGCAGGCACGTCGGCGGGGGCAACGGGGCCGTCCACCCACAGCTCCAGGGTCGGGTTCGCGGGGGCGGACGTCTGCGTGCCGTTCAGGCGAAAGTTGACTCGCAACCTTGGAAGTGGCACACAGGGGTCGCCCAGCCAGGAGAGGATCTCGGCCCCCTCCGGCAGGGTGACGCCCACGTCGACCACCTCCGCCCGCGCCAGATCGCAGCGCTCGGCGATCTCGGCGGTGAGGCTGCGCTCGACGGGCGCGACCTCCTCCTGGGCGGGCGGCGGCAGGTCCATCGTCAGCCGCGGAGGTTGGTCACGACGCGCAGGGTGTCGTCTGCGGCCTGGACCGCCTTGCTGTTCAGCTCGTACGCGCGCTGGGTCAGGATCATCTGCACCAGCTCGTTGGCGACGTCGACGTTGCTGCCCTCGAGGTAGCCCTGGCGGATGTTGACCCCGTCACGACCGGCCTGCAGCTGCATCGCCTGACCGGAGCCGGTGGTCTGCTGGAACAGGTTGGCGCCCAGCGCCCGCAGGCCCGCGGGGTTCTGGAAGTCGACGATGGGCACCCGGCCGACGTTCGAGGGATCCGGGTTGCCGCTGAAGAAGACGTTGACGTCTCCCTCGGAGGTGACCTGGATGCGCTCGGCGCCCTCGGGGATGGTGATGCCGCCCAGGGACATGCCCGAGGCGTTGACGATCTGGCCGTTGGCGTCGAGGCGGAAGCTGCCGTCGCGGGTGTACATCAGGTTGCCGCCCGCGTCCTGCAGCTCGAAGAAGCCGCGCGGGCTCTCGATCATCAGGTCCAGCGGATTGTCGGTCATGGTGGCCGAGCCCATGCCGAAGGTCTTGTCGACCCCGCCGATCTGCACGCCGCTGCCGACGTCGATGCGGGCCGAGCTGGCCGCGCGACCGCCGTGGGTCAGCTCCTGGTAGTACAGGTCCTGGAACGCGGCGCGGCTGCGCTTGTACCCGGTGGTCTGCACGTTCGCGAGGTTGTTGGCCACGGTGTCGAGGCTGGTCTGCTGGGCAGCCATGCCGGTCGCGGCCGCGTAGAGTGCGCGCATCAGGTCCTCCCGGTACGAATCAGGCGCTGATCGGCCTCGTCACTGGCCTTCATCAGCTTCTGGCAGGCCTCGAAGTAGCGAGAGGCCTCGATGAGCTCGACCATGGCGCCGAGCGGGTCGACATTGGAACGCTCGAGGTGGCCCTGGCGCAGCTGCACCGGCGGGGCCTCCCCGGGCTCGAGGGTGAGTCCGGCCTGCACCACGTCGGTCATCTCGCCCTTGGCCTCGTACAGGGTCGTGCCGAGGGGGGTGACCTCGCCGTCCATGATCTGCAGGAAGCCGCGGTCGGAGACGGAGCCGTCGGCGCCCTGGGCGGCGAGCACGCCGTTGTCGCGGACGATGAGCTGCTCGCCCTGGAGCAGCTGGACCGGACCGGCGCTGGACATCAGCTGGTGACCCTGGGAGGTCACGACCATGCCCTGGGGATCGAGCTGGAAGTCACCGCTGCGGGTGAGCAGGCGGCGGCCGTCCGCGGTCTGGACCTCGAAGAAGCCCTTGCCCTGGATGGCGATGTTCAGCGGATCGTCGGTCTTCTCCAGGCTGCCGTTGGCCAGATCGAGCGGGGACTCCCCCGGCTCGGTGTAGGCCTGGCCCAGCACGCCGCGGTTGTTCGCGTCCTGTGCCAGCTGGAACGTCATCTTTCGGGCGCGGTAGCCATTGGTCGAGACGTTGGCGAGGTTGTGGCTCACCACGTCCAGCTGCGACCAGGCGGCCTGGGCCCCGCTGACGGCGCTGAAGAGCTCGCGGCTCATGCCGACGCCTCGATGGCGAGGTCGGTGGAGTCGACCATCGGGGCCAGCTTCTTGCGCAGCGTCTTGCGAGCGCCGGAGATGATCTGCGAGATGCGGCTGACGGTGACGCCGTAGACCTCGGCGATCTCGGCCAGCGACATCTCCTTGCCGTAGTACATCAGCACGCACTGACGCTGACGGTCGGGGAGCTCGGCGATGGCCTCGCGCAGCTGCACGCGGATCTCGCCCATGAGCAGCCGGGTCTCGGCGTAGGGCGTCTCGCGGTCGGCCAGCTTCTCCAGCAGCGGGCGACTGTCGTCGCCATCGCCGCCAGTGCTGTCGATGCTCATGAGGCTGACCGGCTTGACCTTGTCGACGCGCTGCCAGTAGTCGTCGAGCGAGATCCCCAGGTAGTCGGCGACTTCCTGCGGCTCGGCGTCGCGACCCAGCTGGCGCTTGACCGTCTCCTGGGCGTCGTACAGGCGCTTCTGCTCCTGGCGACGTCGCCGGGTGAACGTGTCGTTTGCGCGGAGCGCGTCGTACATCTGGCCGCGGATCCGGTACTCGGCGAAGGTCGAGAACTGGATGCCGCGCTCCTCCTCGAATCGATCGAACGCGTCCAACAGGCCAATGGCGCCGCTGGAGACGAGATCGCCGAGCTCGACGGACGCGTCCGAGGACAAGCGCTCATACACGCGCCGCGCGAGGAGCTGGACCTTGCCGTGGTACTTCCGGCAGACCTCTTCGCGGGTCATACCCTCGACGAGGCGCACACCTTCGGTCTGGTAACGGGCTGCGGGTCGCAACACGCACTCTCCGGGTCTTGACTTTGCGGGGGAGAGGAAGCCGTCAGAAACGGAGTTGTCGGCGGTTTCCCCGGCCTTGCTCCACCATCGGTCGGAGCGGGCCGGGTTTGAGGGTCAGCGTGGAAGCTCGACCACTCCGACGCGATCCAGGGTGACGGTGGGAAGCAGCTCGGCGCTCGAGAGCACCACGACCTGGGGAAGGACGCGCTCGAGCATGCGGCGGAGCTCGCCGCGGGCGAGAGGGGGCGCGAGCAGGACGGCCGGCGAGGCGCCGCTCCAGGCCTGGGTCTGGTGCTGGACCTGCTCGAAGATCTGCTGGGCGGTCTGCGGGTCGAGGACCAGGCGGGTGCCGCCGCCCTCCTGCCGCTGGAGCGCCCGCAGGAGGGACTGCTCGGCCTTGGGACCCAGGGCGACGTAGTGGAGCACGCCCTCGTCGTCGGCGAAGCGCCGGGTGATGTGCCGGGCCATGCGCTGGCGCACCAGCTCGGTGAGGTCCTCGGCGTTGCGCGTCTTGGTCGCGTAGTCCGCCAGCGCCTCGAGGATGGTGTGCGCGTCGCGGGTCGACAGCCCCTCGCGGATGAGGTTGCGGAAGACGCGGAGCACGGCCGCCCGGGAGAGCAGGTCGGGCACGAGATCCTCGACCAGCTTGCTGTCGGTCTCGGCGATGCGCTCGAGCACGCTCTGGAGCTGGGCCATGTCGAACAGCTCGTGGGCGTGCTGGTGCATCAGCTCCACGAAGTGGGTGATGATCACGGTGGGCACGTCGACGACCGTGTAGCCGAGCGACTTCGCCTGCATGACCTGGGCTTCCGTGATCCACACGGCGGGCAGGCCGAAGACGGGGTCGATGGTCTGCATGCCCTTGAGGCCGCCCTGGGCCGAGCCCGGGTCCAGCGCGAGGTGCTTGCGCGGGTGCACGGTGGCCTGACCGATCACCTCGCCGCGGAGGCTGATGGTGTAGGTGCCGGAGCCGTGGACCATGTTGTCGCGCACGTGCACGCTGGGCAGCACGACGCCCAGCTCGGTGGCGAACTGGTTGCGGGTGCGCTGGATCTTCTGGAGCAGCTCGCCGCCGCGGCGCTCGTCCACCAGGTAGACCAGATCGAGGCCGACCTCGATGGCGAGCGACTCGACCGGGAGCAGGTCCTCGGGCTTGGTCTGCTGGTCACCCTCCTCGACCACCTCGGGCACGACGGCGTCCTCGGGGGGCGCGTTCTTCTGGGCCTGCCAGCGGGCGTAGGCGAGGGCGCCGGTGCCGGCGGAGATGATGAGGAAAGGCAGGGTCAAGCCGGGGATCAGCGCGAACGCACCCAGCACGACCGCGGCCATCGCGAGCACGCGGGGGCGGCCGAGCAGCTGGGCACCGAACTGGCTGTGCAGCTCGGTGTCGCCGGACTCGTCGACGCGGGTGACCAGCAGGCCGGCGGCGGTGGAGATGATGAGGGCGGGAACCTGGCCCACCAGGCCGTCGCCGATGGTGAGGATGGTGTAGCGCTCGGCGGCCTCGAACAGGGTCATGCCCTGCTGGGCGACTCCGATGAACGCGCCGCCGAGGATGTTGACCACGGTGATGACGATGCCGGCGATGGCGTCGCCGCGGACGAACTTGCTCGCACCGTCCATGGAGCCGTAGAAGTCGGCCTCGCGGGTGATGGAGGCGCGGCGTTCCCGGGCGGTCTTCTCGTCGATGAGGCCGGCGTTGAGCTCGGCGTCGACCGCCATCTGCTTGCCGGGCAGGGCGTCGAGGGTGAAGCGCGCGGCGACCTCGGCCACGCGGCCGGCACCCTTGGTGATGACGACGAAGTTGATCAGCACCAGGATGGTGAAGACGACGAGGCCGACGGCGAAGCTGCCGCCGACCACGAACTGGCCGAACGCCTCGATGATCTTGCCCGCCGCCGACGTGCCCGTGGAGCCCGACAGCAGGATGAGCCGGGTCGAGGCGACGTTGAGCGCGAGCCGGAAGACGGTCGCGACCAGGAGCAGGGACGGGAAGAGGGTGAAGTCGACCGGCCGCTTCATCGACAGGGTCGTCAGGAACAGCAGCAGCGACAGGCCGATGCTGCCCGCGAGCAGGATGTCGAGCAGCCATGCCGGCATCGGGGCCAGCATGATGATGAGCAGGCCCAGCACGGAACCAGCGAGCAGATAGTCGCCGTTGGACTGGATCCGCTGCAGAAACGTCGGGGTCTGGCTGGGTGCAGTTGCCACGGCCCGCCATCGGACAGGGCGGGCAGGAGTTGAGCACTACGTCATCGGCCCGCCCGGATCGCCTCGATCATCTGGTGCTTCCGGGTGCTGGCGTTGATGCCGGAGATTGGGATGCCGACCAGCGCGGGCCAGGTGACCAGCAGGCCGAGGCCGACCTCCCAGTTCACCGCCCTTCGGCTGTTGCGCCACTGCCGGAAGCGCTGGGCCGCCTCGGGCATGTTGCAGCTCAGGAGCTTGGCCTCGAAGTAGGACCGCGCGGCCCCACCCTTCACCGGAAACATCTGTCCCCCGATGGAGACCTGCCGGCCGGACGCGCTCACCGCGCCGCTGGAGGCGTCGAGGTCGCACTGGGCGGCGTGTGCGGGGAGGGACAGGGCGGTTGCCAACAGCAAGACGAGCGCGACCGTTCGCATCGGTAACTCCGAAGACGCAGGAATAAAGGAGGTTGTGGCCCGATTCGGGCCCGTCCTTCTTCACGTCTTGGAGGTGAGGACACGAGGAGTCGGTCGACACGTGCTGTGTCGCAGCAGACCGGAGGCGGGGGCGCTCAGCGCGCGACGATCACCCTGGCGCCGTGGCCATGGCTGCGTTCGAGCCGGGCATCGCAGGTGAGCAGGGGGGCATCGAGCACCTCGGCCAGGGCGAGGTAGGCCGCGTCGTAGGAGGTGACGGCGTGGCGGAGCGCCCAGATCCGCGGGGTGAACGGCGCGTGGGCGTAGCGCTCGATCGGGAGGTCGGAGAAGGCGGCGACGGCGAGGGCGGCGCGGTCGTGGTCGAGGAAGCCGCGGAGCTGGAGGCCCCGCAGCGCGTGCAGGACCTCCACGTCGACCAGGTGGGGGGCGTGCAGGGTCCGTGCGCGCTCCAGGGCGGCGCGAACCGCCCGCGTCCGCCCGCGCTGCAGCAGGAGCTCGACCAGCGCGGAGGCATCGACGACGACGGCGTTCACGAGGGGTCCGGGTCTTCCGGGGCCTGCTCCGTTGGCCGTCCTCGGTACGTGGCCTCCGGCTCCGCGGCCAGCGAGAGCATCGGCCCCCGCCCCTCACGGATGATCTCGGCCACGTCGAAGTCACCGTCGACCGGCACATGGGTGTCGATCCGGTCCAGGAGCTCCCGCAAGGAGGGACGGGCGAGTCCTTCCTCGATCCGGGCCTTCACCCAGTCCGACATGCTCACGCCGTCCTCGGCCGCGCGAATCTTCAGCCTGCGATGCAGATCATCCGGCAGATTCCGTATCTGCAGCATCGTTGGTGCCATGGTCCCCCCTTCAGCATCGGATGCGGTGTCATGTGGCTGGCATGACTTCATGTGTAGCGCATGATGTGTCAGACCGCAAGGACCTCGATCAGCGCGCGAACCCGCGGATGACTGCGTCTGCTGGGCAACATCAGCGCGTGCAGGGCCTTCGGCTGGGGGAGGTGGGCGTCCAGCAGGGCGACCAGGCGTCCGTCGTCGAGGGCGGCCTGGGCGGTGGGGCGGAAGACCTTGGCCAGGCCCAGCCCGGCGACGGCGCAGTGGACCAGGGCGAGGCCGTCGTCCAGCACGACCGTGTGGGGGGTCTGGACCCGACGGGCGGGGGCGCCGGGGCGGGGACGCAGCACCCAGTCCGCGGTGGTGCCGTCGGGCATGCGGAACACCAGGCAGTCGTGGCGAGCGATGTCGTCGGGGTGCTCGGGGACGCCGTGTCGGGCGAGGTAGTCGGGGCTCGCGACCAGGGCCCAGGAGAGCGAGGGCAGCGGCCGCGCGATGAGGTTCGAGTCGGGGAGATCGCCGGAGCGAATGGCCACGTCCACGTCGTCCACGGCGAGATCGACGACCCGGTCCTGCAGCGCGATGTCGACCTGCAGGCCCGGGTGGCGCTCCCGCAGGCGACCGAGCGGTCCGGCGAGCCAGGGCGCGAGCACCGGAGAGATGGAGATGCGAAGCGTGCCGGTGGGCGACTGGCGGGCGGCGGCGATGCGGGTCTCGGCGCCAGCGAGGGCGTCCAGGGCGCGGCGGCCCTGCTCCAGCAGCACCTGTCCCTCCGGGGTGAGCACCACGCGACGGCTGGTGCGCTCGAGCAGGGTGACGCCGAGAGACTCCTCGAGTCGCGCCACGTTCTTGCTGACGGCGGCGGGCGAGATGCCCAGCTGGCGCGCGCCTTCTCGGAAGCTCGCGTGCTCGGCGGTGGCCAGGAAGGCCTCCAGCTGGGGGGACCAGCGCATCGTCAACCTCTGGTTGATGAAAGGGTGAGGTGGTGGCCCATTGTAAGCCATGGTCGGGGGACCTAGGTTCCACGTGGAACGGCGCTGGAGCGCCAAGGAGGCACCATGGACATCGGCATTCTGGGTACGGGCGACGTGGGAAAGCAGCTGGGACGGGCATTCATCGCGGCGGGACACCGGGTCCGGCTGGGCTCGCGCACGGCGGATCATGCGGGGGCGGCGGCGTGGGTGGCGGAGGTGGGTGCCGGGGGCTCCCAGGGCACGTTCACGGACGCGGCGGCCTTCGGTGAGGTGGTGCTGAACTGCCTACCGGGCCAGCACGCGCTCGCCGGGCTGCGGGCCACGGGGGCGGACGCGCTCGCCGGCAAGGTGCTCGTCGACGTCAGCAACCCACTGGACTTCAGCCAGGGCTTCCCGCCGCGGCTGTTCACCGAGGACGAGAGCCTGGCGGAGCAGATCCAGGCCGCGTTCCCGGACACCCGGGTGGTCAAGGCGCTCAACACGCTGGCCCATGACGTGATGGTCGCGCCCGGAGATCTGGCCCAGGCTACCGACATTCCGATCTGCGGGGATGACGCCGAGGCCAAGCAGGTCGTGCAGGACCTGCTCCGCGAGTCCTTCGGCTGGGAGCGCTTCCTGGACCTCGGTCCGATCTCGGGCGCGCGGGGTACGGAGGCCTGGCTGCTGCTGTGGACCCGCCTGCTCGGTGCGGTCGGCACGCACCGCTTCAACCTGCGCATCGTGAGGGAAGACGCATGAAGAACGCCGTCGTCACCGGAGCCAACCGCGGGATCGGCCGCGAGACCGTCCGCCAGCTCGCCGAGCAGGGCTACCGGGTCTACCTGACCGGACGCGACGCCGAGCAGGTGGCCGCGGCGGCCCGGGAGGTCGCGGCGCAGACCGGGGGCGAGGTCCACGGGCGGGTGCTGGACGTGTCCGACACCGCCAGCGCCGAGGCCTTCGGTGCGGCCCTGGAGGACGAGGTCGGCGCGGTCCACGTCCTGGTCAACAACGCGGGACACATCTTCGACGACGAGCTCGGGGACGGGATCACAGGCGAGTCCGAGGCCGTCGCCCGCAGCGTCGACACCAACGCGATCGGCGCCCTGCGGGTGACCCGCGCGCTGCAGCCCCTGCTCACCGCGGAGGGTGCCAACGTGGTCAACGTGTCCTCGGGCATGGGTGGCCTCACCGAGATGGGCGGCGGCTACACCGGCTACCGCGTCTCCAAGGCCGCGCTGAACGCGATCACCCGGATCCTGCACGCCGATCTCGAGCGCCACGGTGTGCGGGTCAACAGCGTCTGCCCGGGCTGGGTCGCCACCGACATGGGCGGTCGGAACGCGCCGCGGCACGTCTCCGAGGGGGCGGCCAGCGTGATGTGGGCCGCCACCCTGGGCGAGGATGGGCCATCCGGCGGCTTCTTCCGGGACGGCAACGCGATCGACTGGTGAGGGCTACGGGTACTCGGGCTCGGTGTACTCGATGATCTCGCCGTCGCCTTCGCACTCGGCCTCGGCGTCCTCGAGGGTGGCGGGCTGGCCGTCCCAGGTGGTGTCGTAGAACCACCAGATGTTCTGCCCGCCATCGCCCTGGTCGCCGGTGTAGCAGCCGGCGATGATCCCTTCGCTGGGGCAGCCGCCCTCGTGGAACGCCGCACCCATGGACGCGCACAGCGCCCGCGGGGTCGTGTCCGAGCCGGGGCTGTCGATGACGCCGCGCCACTCCTGGCAGTAGTCGCGGGGCTCGATGGAGTCGGGGTCGCGGAGATCGCAGGCGAGCGTCGTGCGATCGACCGCGTCGCCGAGCAGATCGGCGAGACACCCGGTGAGCAGCAACGGGGCGAGCAGCAGCGCGGTGCGCATGGGACAACCTCTCCAAGCAAGGGCCGAACGGTACCTCGCTCAGTCCTTCGGCGGAAGAGGTGGGCTCTACAGCTCGGTCCACTCGCTGGTCGGCAGAGCGCAGCCGAGATCGGCGAGGACGTCGGCCAGGGACTCGTCCTCGGGGGCGGCGCGCACGGCATCGAGCAGGGTGGCCAGCTCCACGCCGGCGGCCAGGCAGCGCTGGGTCGCGAAGAGGTCCGCCTCGCTGGGGGGCTCGGACTGGCCGCGCTTGCCCTGGAGCAGCGCCGCCGCGGTCCGCGCCTCCTCGCCGGGTCCGGTGTCCGGGGGCGGCTTCGTCAGGAAGGCTGGCGGCGTGATCGTGCCCAGCGGGCGCCGCTCCACGATCCGGTGGGGGGGGTCGACCGTCTTCCTCGCGACGGCCTTGCGGTCTGCGAGCATCACCTGCACCGCGCCGTTCGCTCCTCCCCGCACCCGCAGGTAGGCGGTGGCGTTCGGCTCGAGGACGATGTGGTGCTGTCCGGAGAGGGTGCGTCGCTCGAGCGAGTAGGTGCTGAACTGCGCGGTAGGGTCGTCCACGACCCGCACCTCGATCTCGACCTCGGTCTCGACCTCGTACTCGCCGGGGATGGCGCGGACGCACCACCGCTGGCCCTTGTCCAGGGTGCCGATGTGGGCATCGTCGATGTCGACCGCCACGGGCGAGACCCAGGTCCGGCCTCCACCCCACGCCGCGACACAGACGGTCGCGGTTGCCGGGAGGGGCTCGTCCGCGATCGGGGCCGGGTCAGCCGCCGCGGCCTCGTCCTCCGCCGACGCCGGCAGCGGCAGGCACATCCACGCGGTCACCAGGGCCAGGCTGAAGCGCATCATCGTCCTCCCCCCAACTCTATGGCCCGGGTCATCCGGTCGCGCTACCGGTGGGCCATGTCACACCACGGCGGCGACCCTTCCAAGCACCTCCCCCGCGACGTCCTCGACGGCGCCCTCGACTCCCGCGAGCGCGCGCCGAGGGATCACGGGCGGGTGACGGCGATCTTCACCCGGCAGCGCAACGAGGGGCGGACCGCCCACGAGAGCCTGCGGTTCACCCAGGAGCGCGGCGCGGAGGGGGACCGCTGGAAGCCCCGGCGCAAGGGCACCAAGAACCAGGTCACCGTCATGGAGCACGGCGTGGGCCAGCTGATCGCCAACGGCCAGTCCATGGCGCTGTTCGGGGACAACCTGGTCGTCGATCTGGCCCTGGACGCACAGAACCTGCCGCCGGGCAGCCGGGTCCGCATCGGCAGCGCGCGCTTCGAGGTCACGGACGAGCCGCACACCGGCTGCCACAAGTATGCCGGCCGCTTCGGCCAGGACGCGCTGGACGCGATCTCCCGCGAGGATCGGGTGCCCGAGCACCTGCGCGGCATCCACTTCCGGGTGCTCGAGGACGGCATCGTCAGTGTGGATGACGACGTGATCGTCGAGTCGCGGGCCTAGCAGCCTGAACCTGCCTGGCGGCGGACCAGCGCCTCGTCCTCCTCCCCGCCGAGCACGAACACCACGGACGTGCAGCTGCCCTCGGTCCAGATGGAGCGGTTCCAGCCCGCAGCGCCCCAGCTGATGAGCGTCTGCTCGTTCACCTCGCCGGTGACGGGAGCGCCCTCGCGGAGCAGGGGATCGGAGAGCGTGGGGTCGGGGAACACGACCGCGCCGCCGTGCAGCAGCATGCGCTCGACGTTCTCGGTGCTGTCGGGCAGATCCGCGCCCAGGCGGGCGAGCTCGAAGGTGCTGCCGTCGGGCAGGGCCAGCCACGCGCCCAGATCCTCGCCCTCGGGCGCACCGTCGACCTTGGCGGTGAACACGACCTCGCCGTCGGGGCCCAGGATGCCAGTGGCGATCCGTGCCCAGGTCTGACCGGAGATCACCTCGCCGTAGCGGTCGGTGACCGGATCGCCGGACCGCACCCGCTCGGTGAAGGACCCGGCGCCGTCTTCGTCGTAGATGCCGGTCCGGCCGTCGGCGAGCTCGCCGGTGAACACGATGCGCTCGTCGCGATCGAAGGCCCAGGTGAGCGCGGGCTCGGCGCCAGTGCCCAGGAAGGCCAGCAGCTGGCCGTCGACGATGGGCTGGGTGAGGTCGACCCGCAGCTCGAGGCCGTCGTCGTCGAGCGCGTGGATGCCGGTGCCCGCGGTCATCTCTGGACCGTCCCGGCCCGACAGGACGACGTAGGGTTGGCCCGTGACCGGACTGACGGTGAGGCCGCGCATTCGGGCGGTGAACTGGGCGGAGGCGGCGAACAGCGGGAGGTCCTGGAGGCGGGCCCGGCGGATGAGCTCGCCTTCAGGCGTCAGCCGCTGCAGGTCGACCCGGTCATGGGAGTCCGCCGTGATGAGCCACAGTCCCTGGTCGGTCGACACGGCCCACTCGGACACCGCGTCGGTGCGGGAGGAGGATCGCCGGTAGGGGTTCCACGTGCCGTCCCACAGGCCCACCTCGTAGGTCAGCCGGTCCTGCTGCTGCACCAGCACCGGCTGCACTCCGGCGAGCTGGGGCCCGCGGAAGTCGACGTAGACGTCGGTCTCGCAGTGGCCGTCGAGGGCGCCGTCCTGAAACCACATCCAGCAGCCGCCGGCGGTCTCGAAGGAGATGGCCCCGCTGGCGTCGGTGCGCACGTCCAGCAGCCCGTTCTGGCCGACCTCCGCCTGGAGGGCCGCGCTGTCGAGCAGGACCTCGACCTCGTCGCCCACCGTCACCAGGCTCTGTCCCACCGGCCGCAGGCCGTCCCGCAGCTCGACCACGGCGAGCACGTCGCCCTCTGCGGACCAGCCCGACCAGCGGATGCCGGTCACTCGGAGGTCGCCCAGGTCGCTGATTGGCCCCAGCAGCAGATCATCGGCCCACGGATCGGGTAGCGGGCCGGGGTCGTCGGTCCCGTCGGTGCCGTCCGAGCCACCCGTGCCCGCGCACGCCGCGAGCATCGTCGCCATCATCCACCATCGCATGCTTCCTCCCGGGCGCACCCGGTACGCGCGGCTGGGACTCCCTGTGACGCCCTGGTTCCGTCGCCTGGGCCACGGCCAGGTGACGCTCGGGAGGTGATCGCCGCGCGCAGCGTCTACGATGGGGTCTTGGAGGATCCATGCTTCGACGCAGCCTGCCCCTGTTGCTCGCCCTGGCGTGCACCGGCGACGAGCCCACCGACCCGACCGACACCGACGTCGGCGCCCCCGACCCCTACGACGTCGTGGTCGGCCCCTACGACGTGAGCATCCGCACCACGTCCTACGGGATCCCGCACATCACCGCCGAGGACGAGGGCTCGCTCGGCCACGGCCTCGGCCACATCTGGGCGCGCAACCACATCTGCGTGCTCGCCGATCAGCTGCTGAAGGTGCGCAGCGAGCGCTCGAAGTACTTCGGTGACGCCTACATCGACGGCGACTTTGGCTGGAAGCACCTGCGCGTTCGGCAACAAGCCGAGGCCGAGTGGTTCAACCTGACCCCCGAGCTGCGGGCGCGCATCGTCGGCGTGGCTGCCGGCTACAACGCCCACCTCGCCGAGGTCGGTGTGGACGGGCTGCCCGAGCCCTGCCAGGGCGCCGATTGGGTCAAGCCCATCGACCACATCGACCTGCTCTCCTACTACCTCTCGCTGGCCCAGTGGGGCTCCGGCTACAACCTGGTCGAGCTGGTCGGCCAGGCCGTGCCCCCGGGCGCTCAGGACGGCAGCGGGGAGAGCACGTCCGGCTCGTCAGACGCCATCGTGCCGCCGCCGTTCGACGTGCTGGAGCCGGTGCAGGAGCCGCCGATCGGGAGCAACGGCTGGGCGATCGGCCGGGCGAACAGCAGCACCGACGGCGGCATGCTCCTGTCGAACACGCACTTCCCCATGTCCGGCGAGCGCCAGTGGATGGAGTACCACCTGACGATCCCCGGGGAGCTGGACGTGTACGGCGTCGGCCTCGTGGGCATGCCCCTGGTCGCGATGGGCTTCAACGAGCACGTCGCCTGGACGCACACGGTCTCCAACACCCCGCGCTTCGTGCCCTACCTGCTGCGCATGGGTCGCGATCGGGTCAGCTACGACTATGAAGACGGCGAGGTCGACCTCGTCCCCTACGAGTACAGCATCGAGGTCCGGCAGTCCGACGGCTCGCTCGCGACCCGGACCCGCACCCTCTACGACTCCCAGTACGGCCCCATGTGGAACGCGCCCGGCATCGGCTGGGACGGCTTCGGCGCGACCTACCGCGACGTGAACTGGAACCAGACCGGGACCATCCCGACCTTCGACGGCATGGACCGGGCGACGGACATCGAGACGTTCAAGGCCGCCCACCGGGATCATCAGGGGATCCCCTGGGTCCACACCATGATGGCCGACGCCGAGGGCAACGCGTTCTACACGGACTCCGCGGCGGCCCCGAACCTGTCGGACGACACCTGGGCGGCCTACGACACCTTTGTCGCGACCAACCTCTTTGCCCAGCAGTACCGCAACTTCGGTCTGCCGCTCATGAACGGCGGCGATCCGCGCGCGGCCTGGACCGAGGACCCGGCAGCGGCCCGCCCCGGCGCGGTGCCCTTCGACGAGTCCCCCCAGCTGCTGCGCGATGACTACGTCACGAACGCCAACCAGAACCACTGGCTCGCCAACCCGGCGGAGAAGCTCGAGGGCTACCCGCGGATCTACGGTCCCACTGGCACGCCCGCGACCACCCGCACGCGCATGAACCACTTCTACCTGCAGGGCCTGGTCCCGGAGCGCGGCGAAGATGGCGTGTGGACCCTGGACGAGCTGGAGACGGCCGCCCTGTCCTTCCGCTCGTCGGTGTCGGAGCTGGTCCGCGAGGACGTGGTGACGCGCTGCGAGGCCCACGAGGGCACCGTGCAGGTCAACCTGGGTGGCGGCCCCGAGGACGTCGACATTGCGCCTGCCTGTGCCGTGCTGGCCGCGTGGGACGGCATGGGCGGCACCTCCAGCCAGGGTGCGCACGTCTGGCGCGAGTTCCTCGCCAGCGGCCCCATCATGCCGGACAGCCTGGTCGACGCCGGCCCCCTGTTCGCGAACGCCTTCGATCCGGCCGATCCCATCGGTACACCCTACGGTCTGGTCGATCCGCCGGGTGAGGGCCCCGATCCCGTGCTGCAGGCGCTGGCCATCGCCACCGTGCGCATCGACCAGGCCGGGCTCTCACTCGACGCCGAGCTGGGCGACATCCAGGTCCGCAAGAAGGGCACGACCTCGACCCCGACCCCCGGCGGACACTACTTCGAGGGCTACATCGGCATCGGCACGTACTCCGGCAAGAGCGGCGACTCGACGCTGTTCCCGCCGGCCTCCAGGGGCGCCGTCATCAACAGCGAGACCGGCCTCACCGACGAGGGCTACGTCATCACCAACGGCAACTCCTGGATCATGGCGCTGCAGTTCGGCCCGCAGGGTCCCGAGGCCCGCGCCGTGCTGACCTACAGCCAGTCCGAGGACCCGAGCAGCCCGCACTACGTGGACCAGACCGAGCTGTACGCCCAGCAGTCGATGCGGCCCATCTTGTTCCGTGAGGCCGACATCGCGGCGGATCCGAACCTGACGGAAGAGACGCTGACCCTGCCGGAGCAGTAGGTGGCGGACCTGCCCCAGGGCGGCGCTACTCGCAGCCGTCCTGGGTGCAGACCACATCGATGACGCCGCTGCCGTCGAACGTGTGCTCGCCGATCCGGATCAGCGGCGCGTCGTTGGCGCTGGCGTCCGACCCGAGCCCGACGGAGACCAGCTCCAGGCGAGCGGCGCCGCCCGCGTCCAGCACGGCGCCGTTCGGCCCGCTGGTCACGTTGCGGAGGAGCGCCGTGCCGTCGAGCACGACGGACGGATCATCGACCACCGACAGCGCCGGTGTGTTGCCGACCAGGGTGCCACCCAGGACGGTGACCGCGCCGTCTCCGCGCGCCTCGAATCCGGTTCCATCCTGAATGATCGGTCGGTCCAGCGTGGTCGTGCGATCGGCCTCGGACCACAGCTCCACCCGCGAGCGGGAGGCCACGAGTCCGGTCAGGGTGGAGTTCGGGTGCACGGTCATCTCGGGCGCGTCGTAGACGACCGTGTCCTCGAGCAGGACCTCGTCGAACACCCATGCGCTGCTGCCCTGGAGCAGACCGCGGCGGAGGGTCATCGGACCGTGCAGCGTCAGGGAGCCGCCCTGGATCGCCACGTCCTCGAACAGCAGGGTGTCGCTGGACGGAACGGCGGTCGCCGTGTCGACCTGCACGTCTACCAGCGCCAGGAAGTTCGACCGGCCATCCCGATAGACCAGCGCCTCGACGATGGTGACGTCCTGCAGCACCACGGTCGTCGTCGCGGGGAAGCCCCAGATCGGAGTGCTGCCGCTCAGGCGAGCCTCCAGGTTCGTCTTCGCGGTCTCGTGGGCGCCGCGGACCCGCAGGGTGGTGACGGCGTCCGTGACGGCGCCCAGGTCGAGCACGTGGTTGCCGCCACACAGGGCGACCTCGACCTCGCCGCTGGCCTTGGACAGGACCAGGTCGGCGTCGTCGGGCTGCACGCCATTGATGGTCAGGCCCCCCTGGACGAGATCATCCTCGGGGACGCAGTTGTCGTCGATACCGTTGCAGATCTCCGCCGCCTCGGGATTGCGGGCGGGGTCGTCGTCGTCGCAGTCCGCGCGGTTGTCGACCAGATCTGCCGGCTGGATGCACGCCGCGAGGCCGCGGTCGGTGGAGGAGCCGTAGCCATCGCCGTCGAGGTCGACGTAGAAGCGCCGGGGAGCTCCGCCGTCCTCGCACGCGCCGACGTCGGGGTTGCCGGTGGGCTCGGACTCGCAGGCCGCACAGAACGCGGTCAGCAGGAGCAGGAGCGGGCGCATCGGGACTCCAGGGCGAAGGGGACGGACGTGCGGGCTCAGCCCTCGGTGCAGGACCCCGCCTCGCAGGTGACGCTGACCTCGCCGGTGTTGTCGTACTGCACGCCGCCGAAGTCGATGAGCGTGCCGGTGTTCGCGTCGGCTCCGGTGCCGATCTGCGCCGCGTTCAGCTCCAGCGTGTCGCGGTCGTCGATCTGGAACAGGGGCACGCCGGAGGTGCCGTTGCCGTTGATGACGGTGTCGCGGACGATGACGTCGAACACGAGGTTGTCGTCGGAGGTGCTGAGCACGCTCCCGGGCGAGCCGGTCTGACCGGTGATGGTCCCGCCGGTGATGCGGAGGGTGCCCTGGCCGACCGCGCGGATGCCGCCGCCGTCGTGCAGCTGGGGCTGGCGCAGCTCGACGCTGCCGCCGTTGCCGAGGACCAGCAGCTCGCCGGAGAAGTCGAGGCCCTCGACCACCCCACCCTGCTCGCCGCTGATCTTGAAGTCGCTGCTGCCCGGGCCGCCGACGGGCGAGTTCACGAACCGGGTGCGGCCCTGGGGCGTGATCTCGAAGCCGTTGAGGTTGGTCAGGGTCATGTTCTCGAGCAGCGGTCCGCCGGCGACAGAGAGGAAGCGTCGGGCCTCCGAGTCGCTGACCTGCACCGAGTTGACCACGGTCAAGACCTCCGCCGAGCAGTCCACGACGTCGCCGTTGCCCGACACCACCAGGTTGCCGAGGTCGACGTTCTTGATGTCCAGCTCGTTGGAGTAGGCCGCGAGACGGCCGGCCCCGGTCAGCCCGTCGACCACGATGCCCTCGGCGAAGCCGACCTCGATGCGGGCCCCGTCGACGATCTCGACGTTGTTCAGCGTCATCACCTTGACCAGCCGCTCCTGCCCGGGGGCGAACAGCAGGTGCACCCCGTCGAACTGCAGGTCGCGCAGGGTCAGCTGGGTCGACCACTCCATGTCGAAGCCGGACGTCTGCAGGACCGAGGAGCCGTCCGGGTTGCCCTCGAAGGTGACCGAGGTGATCCGCGAGGGGATGACCAGGTTGGACAGGTCGTGGGTGCCGCAGATGGTGACCGTGGCGGCGCCGTCGCGGCGGAGCAGGTCGCCGGCGAGGTCGTCGGTGGGAACCCCGTTGAACGCGACCTGGCCGTCCGTCAGATCGTCGGAGGGATCGCAGTTGTCGTCGATGCCGTTGCAGCGCTCGGGAGCGTCGGGGAAGACGTCGGGGTTGCTGTCGTCGCAGTCGCCAGCGGCGTTCACCTGGTCGCGCGCGGGGGTGCAGGTGACCTCGCCGGGGTCGCTGGCGTCGCCGTAGCCGTCGTCGTCGGCGTCCGCGTACCAGGTGAGGGGCTCGAAGCCATCGTCGCAGAGTTCGCTTCCGGCTCCGTCACAGGCGGACAGGGCCAGGATCAGCAAGAGGGGTGCGCGCACGTGCTCTCCATCGTGGCTCGAGGGTTCGAGGCGTCTCCAAGCGGGCCCTTTAGTCCGAACGGTCCAGGGATCCCACATTGCCGTAGGTGTCGCCGACCCGCACGGTGTTCGCGTCGCCGAGGTCGAGCGGCACGAACAGCCGGGCCCCCCGCACCTCTGGGGTCACCGGGACGACCGCGCCGTCCACCTCGATGAAGTCGAGCGTTTCAACCGGGTTCTCGCCGGCTGCCGCGCCGCCCTGGGCGATCTGGCGGAACCCGTGCTCGGGACCGGGCAGCCACACCTCGACGCCGCCCTCGACCTCGACCACCGCCAGGGAGGCGGGCTCGACGACGAAGGCGTCACCCGTGACCTCGTAGGGCGTGGTCGACCAGGGCCAGGCGGTCTCGTCGCCGGTGAAGTGCTGGCCGCGAGCGACCAGGCGGTAGTTGCCCTCGGGCAGGCCGGCGGGGTCGTGCCAGTGGGAGACGGCCTGCCACTCGGCCCACCAGCGGTGGTTGCGGTCGCCGTCGGGGGCGTCCTCGGTCTTCAGCGGATCGGGTGTCCAGGCGAGCAGGATGTCCGCGTGGCGGTCGGTCAGCGGGCGACCGGAGCGGGTCAGCACCGCGGTCCACTCCCCGTCCACCTGGTGCTCCAGCGTGACGACCGGCCGGTCCACCCGCGGATCCCCGCCCTGCCAGGCCAGCTGGACCAGGCCCTGCACCCGCGGCACTCGGGACGGGGTCTCCAGCGCCACCGGCACGTCGTCGGGCGTCCACAGGGGAGGTTCTTCGGGCACTTCGGTGATCCGCGTGCCTGCGCTGGGCGTGCGCTCGGGCACCCCATCGACCGCCCGTCGGCGATCGATCGCGATGGGGGCGGGGGTCTCGGGCTCCCAGGGCTGGTGCGCCCCGTCGCCGAGCTCGAGCACGCCGCGGTCGAGCACGCGCTCCATCAGGTACTCGCCCTGGAGCGGCCCCCACAGGTTGATGTTGGGCTCGTAGCCGCCGACGAGCCAGTCCTCGGGCACGAGCAGGTAGCCTTCGTGGTCCTGGGCGTAGCCGACCATCCACGCGCGGCGGTCGCCCCAGGTCTGGGCGGCGCGGCGGCGGAACTGCTCGCCGTAGATCGCGGTGGGCTCGCCGGGGAAGAAGGCAGCCGAGATGGTCTCGTTGTGGACTGTGCCGTCGACGTCGCGCACGGGGAGCGGACCCAGGCGCACGGCGGCGGTGCGGGCGGTGGTGCTGGCCGGGATCGGCGCGACCGCGTGGCCGGTGGCGGCGGGGAACGTGCCGTCGATGAGGCCGAGCATGTCGTCGACGACGACGCAGGAGGTGTAGGGGAATGTGTCGACCGAGACCACCCGGCCGGGCAGCTGGGGCGACTCGGAGCCGCAGAAGGCCGAGCCGTTGACCGGGTTGTACTCCTCCAAGGGGGAGCGGATGCTGCCGTCCTCGTTGTAGACGACGCCGTCGGGCCGCTTGGTGGGGTCGTAGCGGAAGTCGACCGCGCCGTCGCGGCTGACCCGGATGGCGTCCAGGGACTGGGGCTCCCGGGCGGCGCTGGTCTCGATGGCGAGGTCCGCCTGGGCGGTCTCGATGCTGTCGTACAGCGCCATGATCGGCCCGACCGCGCTGCGTCCGGCGTCCTCGAGCTTCTCGAAGCGGGCGCCGCGGCCGGCCGGCGACGCATCCCCGCCGGATCCCTGCAGGTGCATGACCAGCACCGGGCGTTCGAACTGCTCTTCCAGCGCTTGCTCGATCTGGCCGGACGCCTCGGTCGACGCCATCGGGCTGTCCTCGCCGACCGCGATCCCGTGGATGCCGAAGGTCACGGTCATGGCCAGGGGCGTGCCGTCCGCCCGGTCGATGCGGGCGACGTGCAGGTGGGGGTCCTTGCCGGTCAGCTCGCCGGGGGTGCCCCACATGGCCAGGTCGTTGTTCTCCCCGCGGCGGTCCCGGTAGACGCGATCGTCGGGGTCCCAGTCCACGGCCCAGCCCATGCCGATGGCCGCGGGCTCCCGGGACTCCCACGCCGCGACCGCGGTCTCGGTGATCGTGTGGACCAGCCGGGCGTCGACCTCGGGGTGGTGCTGATCGCCGCCCAGGAAGTAGGTCAGGTGCGCGTCCCAGGCGCCGTAGCCCTGGTGGGTGTGGCTGGCGGCGATCATGACCTGGCCGTGCAGGTCCTGGTCCAGCTGCTCGGACAGGGCGTCCTCGACGTCTTCGACCACGTGGTCGGCGATGTAGCAGACGTCGATCTTGACCAGCACCAGGTGGTGGTCGTCGTTGTGCAGCCAGATGACCTTGGCCGACGGCGGGGTGTGCACGCCCGCGGATGGCGGGAACACAGGGGCAAAGGGGGAATCGCGTCGATCGGGTCGGCTGATCCCGAGCATGCGGAAGGTGTAGCCAGCGAGCGGCGTGCCCACCGGGATGTCGAGCGGCGCCTCGGCGACGCCGGCCTGGAGCGCGCCCTGCTTCACCGCGGGATCGCCGCAGCCCGCGCCCAGGGCGAGCGCGGTCACGCCCGCCGCAGCGAGCCTCCGGATCGTGTGGCCCACGGCCTACTCCTGCGTGAGGGTGCCCGGGAGGTTCGTGTCGTTGTGGACCTCGCCGGCGGCGCCGACCAGCTTGACCTCCGGTGCCCGGGTCGTCGTGCCCCGGATGACCAGCTGGTCGAACGAGCCGCCGTTCCAGACCATCTTGGCCCCGTCCAGCACGGTGACATCGTGAGCGGTGGTCTCGCTGACCTGGGCCTTGGCGATGTTGGTGAGCACGAGGTCGTCCTCCGCGCCGAAGCTGCAGCCGGTGAGGTTCAGCTCGCCCACCCGGGCACCCAGGCCGGTGCCGCCGCCCTGACCCGCGGTGTTGCCCTCGAACGCGACGCTGTTGAGGGTGAGGCGCGCGTAGCCATCAACCAGCATGCCGCTGCCGAACTCGGCGTAGCCATTGGTCAGCCGAAGGTCCTCGACCGTGACGATGATCCGGTCCTTCGCGATGTGGATCACCGGTCCCTTGCCGCCGCCGTCGAGGATGGCGCCGGGCTCGCCGACCAGGGTCATCGGGACCTCGACCCGCAGGTTGACCTGGTGGGTGCCCGCGGCGAAGCACACGGTCGCGCCGGGCCGGAAGTGCGGCGTGGGGTCCTCGCCGGGCGCGATCTTGGCCGTGCAGTTCACGAGCTTCTCCGAGGGCTTCTTGAGGTTCGGGTTGGACGCCGCCCCGTCGTGGGGGGCGGACGTCGCGTGCACCGCCTCGGGCGCCTGGGCCTCAGGCGTCGACTCCGGTGCGGGCGGGCTCTTCGAGCAGGCGGTCAGGAGGCCCAGGAGCGAGGCCCCCAGGAGCAGGGACGTCAGACCGGGGGCGACGCGGGTCATCAACTCTTGGTCTCCTCGAGCTGGGGTACCTGGTTCGTCGAGAGCGACGAGAAGTAGGTCAGGTAGTCCGCCGGAGCGAGCGGCTCCGGATCCCAGCTGCCCCAGGGGTTCTTCAGCACGATCTTGCCGTTGGCGACGTGATCGAAGACATAGGCGTGCCAGGCGAAGACCTTGCCGGACTCGAAGATGAGGCCCCGGTAGTTGAAGCTCGCCTCGAGGTCCGTCGCCGCTGCCGGCTGCTTGCCCTCGTTGAAGTTCACCTCCAGGCTCCGGTCCGCGTAGACGATCTTGCCGTCCTCGACGTCCGCACCGGCCAGCTCGGCCTCCTTGGCGCCGTTGGTCCCGGTGTCGTGGATGCTGCCGACGTGGCCTTCCTTGTCGCTGATCCGCACCGTGCCGGGCTTGATGCGCTGGCGGGTGTTGTCGACGTTCAAGGTGCCCTTGTACGGTCCGCTGTCCGTGCCCGAGAACGGCGTCTGGGTCTCGCTCTGCATCGACTCCTTCGAGCCGGTGATCACGGCGTGGCCCTTGTCCTGGGCGTTCTGGAACCAGGGGATGACCTCCTCCTCCTTCATCGAGGAGAGGCTCTGGTACTCGGACTTCACGCCGGTCAGGGCCTCCATCGCGGCGCCGGAGTTGCCGCCCTGGTCGAGCACCTGGTAGCCGCCCTTCCACTTGGCGTAGGCCTTCTCGTAGATGCCGCCCCACTTGGTCGCGTCGCTGGCGGACTCGGCGTACGCCTCGTCCCCGCTGCCGTTGGTGGGCAGGTAGCCGTCGACCTCGATCAGCACCTCGTTGTAGTTGTAGGTGTCGTTCTCCCAGTCGTAGTCGGCCTGCTCGTAGAAGCGGACCGTGTACATCCCGGTCGACGCGTCGTAGGTGATGGCGTCCTTGAAGAAGTCGGCGTTGGCGGTGACGGTCGCGCGCATGCCGGCGATGAAGAAGCAGTCGGCCAGGGCGCCCTGGCTGACGTCGGTGCCGGTCATGTCCTCGCCGGTGACCTGGTTCGGGTCGGCGAGCTCCCAGTTGTAGTCGTCCATCATCTCGGGCTTCTGCGGGTCCCGACCCAGGCTGGGCTGGTCGGAGAACAGGGTCGCGGTGACCCAGCCCTCGACGACGTCATCGCCCATGCGGAAGCGCACCTTGATCATGGCGCCGTCGACCTCGAGCACATCCACGGGCTTGCCGTTGGCGACGGTGTGCGCGACCGAGCTGTCGACGCTGGCCTCGCTGTGCACGTCGATCTGCTCCGAGGAGCCGATGAGCGCGCCGACGGCTCCGGCCTTCACGTTGGCCGGGCGGCTGGCGAGGGTCTCGTCCTTCTCCTCGTCCGCCTCCTGCACGTCGTGGGCGACCTCCTCGACCGTCTTCTCCTCCTCGATCACCTTGTCGACCTCGTCCTCGACGACGACCTGCTTCTCGGTCTCGTCGGCGAAGAGGCTGGAGAACCACGAGGAGATCGTGTCCCAGATGCCGCCGACGTTCTCCTGGTCGTCGCCGACCTGGGCCTGCAGCTCGTCCTGGATGGCGGCGTTGCCCGGGCCCGACTGGGGCTTCTCCAGGCCCGAGGTCAGGGTCTCGGGTGCGGGTGCATCGGTGCCTGCGCCGCTGCTGGGGCGCATCTTCTTCATCGTCGACATGGTGACCTTCCACGGGTGAGGAGTCCGCGTCGGCCGAGGATAACCGATCCGGCTCAAGTCCACGGCACCCTGACCGAATCGGGCGGCCATGGAACCGAGCCTCCGCCGAGTCCTGCCCGCCTGCACCGGCCGCGCCGTCGACGCGCGCGCCGTGTCTGTCCTCGTCGCCGAGCGCGAGTCGCTCGCCCAGCGTCTGCACGCCTTCGTGCAGCTCTTCTACACCCGCTTCGAGGGGCAGATCGGCGGTCCGGATCGCGCGCTCGCCGTGGCCGGGGGACAGACGGCGGCTCTGGTCGCCCTGCTCGACACCGTGCTCGCCGACTGCCGCAAGCTCCCGGAGCCGGTCGGTGGTCTGCTCCGTGCCGACGCCCTCGGCGCTGGACTCGCCGCTCGCCTGCTCGCCGAGGTGGACCACTCGGTGCACCCCGACCTCGCCTTTGCCGTCGGCACCCTCGCCGCGTCGGGACCCGCGGTGCTCCTGCAGGACGACGAGGAGGCCTGGCTCACCTGGTGGCGCGACGTGCGCCGCGCGTCGGGTGTCGTGCGAAAGGAGGCGATGGAGGCACTCTTCGGGCCTGATCCGCGTCACGAGATCGCCCGGATGCTGCTGGAGATGCACGTGCCCGAGGACCTCGCCCTGGCGGTGGCCGCGGGTGGGCCCGAGGATGTCGACGCGGGCTGGCAGCGGGTGGTGCTGGCGCGCGACCTCGGCCGGGAGCTGATCGCCGCTCTGGGCGCTGCGGACAGCGGGATCGCCCTGCAGGCCTGGATCGTGCGGGTGGGGGCGGCCTGGGGTGTGCCCGACGCGGGCGCCCGGGCGCTCATCGACGAGGTGATCGCCCAGGTCGTTCCCCTCGGTCAGGCGCTCGCGCTGCCGGCCACGCCCTGGCGATCCCGGGAGCTGCTGCTGCGCCGCACGTCCGCCGATGCGGTCGACGCGATCGATCTCGCGGTGCTGGCCGCCCTGCAGGAGTCGGCGATCACCGCCCTGCGTGCCCGGGCGACCCGCCTGCAGGTCGCGATGACCGAGCGGGTCCGCGTCGACCCGATCACCGACCTCTCCACCCTGCAGGTCTTCGTCGCCCGGCTCAACGGCGAGCTGTCCGACCCGTCGTCGCGGGTGGGCGCGCTCGCCTGCGTGGACGTGCAGGACCTGGGCGGCATGTTCGCCGAAGAAGGCCTGCGCACGACCGACGAGCTGCTGGGTCGGGTCGCCGGCGTGCTCGACCGAGCGTTCGCCGACTCCGAGCTCATCGCCCGCTGTGGTCCCGGCACCTTCGTCATCGCCCTGCCCGGCTCGGCGAAAGACGCGCGCGTGCAGCTGGAGCGCGCCCGCTCGGGGCTGTCCCGGGTTGCGGTCGCCGGACGGCGCGGACCCCTGCGCGTCCGGGTCGACACCTCCGTGGTCGACCTCTCCGACCTGCCGATGGACGTCACCGCCGAGGCCATCATCGAGGCCGCCCGGCAGTCCCTGTGGGCGCCGCAGCAGACCCGCTGGGTGCGGAGCCGGGCCCGAGTCTGATCGAGGTTTGACCCGCCTTATTCGGGGTCGAGCGGTACCGACCAGATCTCGGTCGCGCCGTCAGCCGGCCCCGCGGACGCCCGGTCGGTGCCGCTCTCGAGGGGGGCGCGCGCGACAAACTGCAGCCGGTCACCGACGACCGTGGCGGTGGTGGCGAAGGCGATCTCCGGGTGGCCCTGCTCCAGGATCTCGTGCCCGGCGATGGACCCGCCGCTGTCGTCGAGGTCGAGGCGCATGGCGCGCCAGCGGGACATGCCCAGCTGCACGGCGAGCAGGCTGCCCTCGTGGAAGTCGAGCCCGTCCACGTTGCGCAGATCGAGCCCCGCCGGCGCCTCCACCCAGGCCCAGGTCTTGTCGTCCAGATCGACCCGGGCGATGCCGCTGCGGTTGGCGGCGACGTAGATCACGCTCGGATCGTCGCTGGTGGTGATGCCATTCGAGGACTGCAGGGGCGGGTTCAGCCCCAGGGGCACGGCGAGGCTCTCTCCGGGAGCGACGACGAAGAGGTCGCCGCCGGTCAGGTAGAGCGCGCCGTCGGCGCCGATGGCGACGTCGTTGAAGCCGGCGGGCGGCCCCTCGATGGGCTGGTGGGTCTTGATGACCTGGCCGGTCGCCGGGTCGAGGCCGATGACCGCGGTGCGCCCCTGGTGCGACGGCTGGTAGCTCTGGTGCAGGGAGAACGCCGAGGCGACCGCCCACAGCACGCCGCGCTGGCGGTCCAGCTCCATGCCGAAGGCCGAGACGGGCACGCCGTCGACCGTGAGGGTGGCGAGCGGTCGGGCGTCGGTGGTGGTCGGGTCGTCACTGGCCCAGATGGTGCCGGTCCGCATGCTGCTGACGTAGGTGCGGCCGCTGGACGGGTCGACGGCGATGCCCTCGGGCGCGAGATCCATCCGGTCGCTGATCCGGGCCACCTTCTGGGCGTGGTGCACGACCGGGTGCAGGTTGGCGAGCTCCAGCACGATCTGCTGGAACTCGGGATCCGCGGTCAGGCTGGCGAAGTCGCTGTCGAGCGCGGCGCCGTAGTCGACGCCGGCCTCGAGCAGGGTGCGCAGCTCGGCGAGGGCGCGATCGCGTCGGCCGGTGCGCGCATAGCCACAAGCCAGGTTGTACCTGGTGATCGTGCTCCCGGGATCCGCTTGCAGGGCCTGCTCCTGCAGGGAGACGAAGCGCTCCATGTCGCCCTGTTGGTAGGCCTCGAGGGCGCGGGCGCGCAGGGTCGCGGCGTCCATGGGCTGGGCCTCGCCCACCGGTTGCTCGTCGGCGGGGAGCGGTCGGAGGGGCTCGGGCTCCGCCCCCGAGGTGCATGCGACGAGCAGTAGTACAGGTATACAGCGCATGATGCCTCCAAGGGTCTCACCTCCATGGTCTCATGCGAGAGCTGTCAAGACAAGGTCAAGGGATGGATTGCAGACGGAGGGAGGCCGGAAATGCGGGGCTCACACGATCGTCGATGTGATCCGAGACCCGGGGTGGACCGCAGTGAGGACCCCCCATGGCCACGATCTTCCGCCGCCTGCATCGCCTCCGGAAGCTGGAGGAGCGCACCGCCCAGGTCGCGCTCGCCGACGCGCATGCGCACAAGCAGACCTGCGAGGCCGAGGTGGTCCAGCTGCAGAGCGCGCTCGACCGGTCCCACCGGATGGCGGGCAGCGACGTCGCGCTGATGCTGTGCCACCACCGCTTCAGCCTCGACGGCGAGCTGCAGCGCCGCACCGCGGTCCGGGCGCTCGACGAGGCCGTGGACACCGTGCAGACCGCCCATGGCGAGATGGTGCATCGGGCCCAGCAGGCGCGCACGGTCGAGCTGCTCGCCGAGGCCGTCGAGGAGGAGCAGCGCACCGAGGCCCGCCTCTCCGAGCAGCGGATGTTCGACGAGGTCGGCACCCAGCGGTGGCTGCGGCGCGCCTCCTGACGAGCCGAGGTAGGAAGAAGGGCTACAATCCAGGTACCTGTTTCGACCACTGATCGCGTCGGTGCCGTGGCTGTGGGGTCCCGCGAGGATTCCGTCTCAAGGCGTCTGTGTGCCCTCCGAAAGATGGGTGTAGCCGCGGGAGCCTCCCCGGAACGACCGACGAGGTCGTCCCCAGGCGAGCCCGCCGCCCCAGAGGAATCGCATGGGTGACGTTCTCGAGATCGTGCACCGCCTGAGGAAGGCGGAGGAGCATCGTGCGCGCGCCGTCCTGGCTGATGCGCAGGTCGCCTACGAGCAGTGCCAGACCCGGCTCCACGAGACCGAGCAGGCGCTGCACCAGACGATGACCAGCGCCGCCAACGGGGTCATCGACCTGCAGGCCCGCCACCAGGGGGCGCTGCGGCTCGAGCTCGAGCGTCGCTACCGCGAGCAGCAAATGCAGGAGAGCCTCGATCGGGCCGGCAGTGCCCGCGAGACCGTCACCGAGCACGCCAAGGCCGCCAAGGTGGTGGAGCTGGTGGCGACCTCGCGGCGGGACGAGGCCATGGCCGAACACCAGCGTCGCACCCGCCAGGCCTTCGATGAGCAGGGCCTGCAGTCCTGGTGGCGGCGCTCCGCCTGAGGTCCCCATGATCCTCCGAACCACCAGCACCGTGGCCACCGTCGGCCTCCTGATCCTCGCCCTCGCCGGCTCGCCGGTCGCGAAGGGTCAGGACGGCGATGGATCGGCCGATGCGGCCAGCAGCCGGGAGCGCGCCCCCGTCCGGGCGACCCGTGGACAGGAGCGTCTCGCCCAGGCCCTGCTCGCCCGCGAGCGCGCCCTGGATCGGCGGGAGCGCACCCTGGATCAGCAGGTCGAGGATCTGCGCGCGGCAGAAGCCACGTTCCAGCAGAAGATCGACGAGATGAAGTCCGTGCGTGAGGAGCTCCAGGCCCTGCTCGACAAGATCGAGGAGGTCGAGGAGGAGCGCGTCACCAAGACGGTCAAGATGATGGAGTCCATGCGGGACAAGAGTGCTGCCGCGATGCTCACCGAGATGGACCAGGAGCTCGCGGTCACGGTGCTCGACCGCATGAACAAGAGCGCGGCCGGCGCCGCCCTCGCCAAGATGGACCCGAAGCTCGCGGCCGAGCTGGCCGCGAAGCTGACCCGTCCGATCACCCTCGGGGGTCGCTGATGCGCGGTGACATGCTCGGTGCCGTCCGCGGCGGGTCCAGCACGGCCACGACGGCGCGCCACCGCAAGCAGACCGACGTCGCAGACGGCGCCGCCGATCTCTTCGGCGCCCTGCTCGCCGGCCAGCTGACGCCGGAGCCGGTCGAGACCAAGCTGCCTTCATCCCCCACTCTCGACGGTCCGTCCCTCGAGGACGAGACCGATGTGGAGGCGGCCTTCGCTTTCTCCTCGAATGCCTTGCCGGGAGATCCGAGAGGGGTCTTCGTGGATGGCCACGGTGGCTACGGTCACCAAGGCAGTCCCGGACCAACCGTCCGTGAACCCGGCTCGAGTGCAAGGGGGTTGCGATTGGACTCGGCCCAGCCTGGGGGGGCAGGGGCCGAACATGTACGATTCCGATCGCGTCGCACCTTGCCGGGTTCACGGGGGTTTCCCCCCGAGTTGGTCCCCGAGGGCGCCAGGGCGGCCGAGGCCGCAGCCGGCGCTCCCGATGGCGAGCCGCTCGACTTCGAGGCTCTGAAGGCTTCGGTCGAAGGCGAGTTCTCCCCAGATGACGTGCTGCAGGCCACCCCGCCTGCGCCCACCGCCACGCGCGCCGAAGGCTCCCGTCCCAACCTGGACGGCTCCGAGTCCGGCGCCGAGCCCGTCGACCTCGACGCGGCCGACGCGAGCGAGTCCGACCCGGCTCGCTCCGACTCCGAGCGCTCCCGCGACGAGGCCCGCTCCGACGATGCCCGCCCCGAGCTCCGCCTCGACGGCAAGCGGGCCCGCGCGTCCACGTCTCACGCCATCCGTAGCGTGCTGGACGCGCTGACCGCCGAGGCGCCCGAGGCGATCGACCCCCGCGAGTCCATCGAGCCTGGTGAGGTCGATGCCGACCCTGCCGAGGTCGTCGAGGACCCTCTCCTTCCCCCCGCGCGTCCCGACGATGCGCCCACCCGGATCACCCTCGCCGACGACCTGACGCTGGAGGTGGACCTCCACGACGGCATGGTCGAGGTCACCCTCGAGGGCGACACCGACGCGGTCGAGCCCCTGTCCGACCTGGGTCGCGAGCTCGACGAGGAGCTGCGCCGCCACGGCTGGTCGCTGGGCACCTTCGCCGAGCGCCGCCAGCAAGGCGACGCCCGCTCCACCCTGTACCGCTCCCGCCGTGCCCTGCGCGCGGTCGACGGCGAGCGCGACAGCACCACCACCACGTCCACCCGTCGCATCCGCCGCGGCCACGTCGTCGACGTGCTCGCCTGAACGGAGTTGCCATGACGACCGTGTCCAACGTCAACCAGATCGCCGGCGTGGCTGCCCCCGAGAGCCCGTTCCAGGCGGCCGAGGCCGATCTCGCCGACAAGAACACCTTCCTGCGCCTGCTGACGACCCAGCTGTCGAACCAGGACCCGACCAACCCCATGGACAACGAGCAGTTCCTGTCGCAGCTGGCCCAGTTCAGCAGCCTGGAGCAGCTCATGGGCGTGCAGTCCACGATGCAGGCGGTCTACACGGGCATCCAGGCGCTCAACAACGCCAGCATGGCCAACCTGCTGGGCACCCGCGTCACCGCGGCGGCCGACTCGGTCAAGCTCGAGGCGCTGCCCGAGGGCGAGACCGCGCACCCCGACCGCGAGCTGGGCTGGGTTGCCGGCGAGAACCTCTCCGACGCCCGCCTCGAGATCCGCGACGAGAGCGGCAAGCTGGTCCGCACCGTCGAGCTCGGCAGCGTCGATGCCGAGGGCAGCTACACCTGGGACGGCACTGGAGCCGATGGCAAGGCCGTCCCCGCCGGGACCTACACCTTCAAGGTGACCGGCACCAACAGCGTTGGCGACCGCGTGACCGCCGACACCCGGATCACCGGGATCGTCGACGGCATGGACTACGCCACCGGAACCCCCCAGCCCTTCGTGGACGGCGTCGCCGTCTCGCTGGGCGATCTCGTCACCCTCCGTACCGGCGATGCCGGCTGAACCCCAGGAGCACCCCCATGAGCCTGTTCAACACCATCAAGACCGGCGCCACCGGCCTCGGGGCCAGCGGATCCAGCCTGGCCGTCATCGGCGACAACATCGCCAACCTCAACACCCGCGGCTTCAAGAAGGGCCGGATCGCGTTTGCCGACGTGATGCCGCAGTTCATCGGCAGCGTCAACGGCATCAGCCAGGTGGGCCGCGGTGCCGTCACCAGCGGCGTCAATACCATGCACCTGCAGGGCGGCTTCCAGTCGACCGGCTCCGCGCTGGACCTCGCCATCGGCGGCGACGGCTTCTTCCAGGTCAGCGATCCCAACGGCGGCAAGTACTACACCCGTGACGGATCCTTCCGGGTGGACGCCGACAACTACGTCACCACCCTCGGCGGGATGAAGCTCCAGGGCTACCCCGCGGTGGACGGTCAGATCTCCGGCCAGGCCGGTCCGCTCCAGCTGCAGACCACCCCGCTGCCGAGCAAGGTAACCGAGACCCTGACCCTCAACGCGGTGCTCGACCCGAACGAGACCAAGGGGACGGCGGGCAGGCTCGGGACCCTCACCGGCACGGCCGACGGCAGCGCCGCCGCGCCGACCATCAACGAGCTGACCGAGGAGGCCGACTGGTCCACCAGCATCACGGTCTACGACAGCCTCGGGCAGTCCCACGAGGTGACGGTGCTGTTCGAGTACCTGGGCACCGGCGGCACCGGCACCGGGCCGCAGTGGAGCTACTCGGCGGTGGTCGACGGCTCCGAGCTGGACGATGGCACCGGCAATCCGCAGGGCGACGGCTTCGGCGCCAAGCTGGTCGACTCCGGCACCCTGCAGTTCAACACCGACGGCACCCTCGCAAGCGTGACTCCGGGCACCCCGGACACCGCCGCGTGGCCGGGCGCGGACGCCTGGACCCCCACGTTCGACTTCGGCGAGAACCCCGGCGAGCTGGGCAACCTGATCTCCAACGCCAACGCCGGCTCCTCCGCCATCTCGTTCCAGCAGGACGGCTACGGCACCGCGTTCATGACCGGCCTGTCGGTGAACGACGACGGCATGATCATGGGTCAGTACGACAACGGCGAGACCAAGGTCCTCGGCCAGGTGGCGCTCGCCCGCTTCCCGGCGAACGACGGCCTCGCCCGCGCCGGTGGCAACCTCTACAGCGAGACCCTGGCGTCGGGCGACCCCACCCTGGGCGTGGCCGGCACCGGCGGCCGCGGCACGATCAGCGGCTACGCGCTCGAGTCGTCCAACGTCGACCTCGAGGACGAGTTCGTGAACATGATCCAGTCCCAGCGCAGCTACCAGGCCAACGCGAGCACCGTGCGTGCCAGCGACGAGAGCCTGCAGACGCTGGTCCAGCTGGTCTGATCCGCAGCCAGGCCGCACCGTCGGTTCTCCAGACGGCGGCCTGGCTACTCGTAGTGGAAGTACCAGCGCTCCTTGATGAGCGCCCGCACCGGGTCACAGAGCTCGGGGTCGGCGCTCGTCCCGGCGACCAGCTCTGCGGTCGCCACGGCCTGCTCGTGGACCTCCCAGGCCGCGTCCCCCAGTCGGGCCTTGGCCTCGGTACTTCTGACCTCGGCGTCCCAGCGCGCGCAGAGCTCCGGACCACCGCTGCACGCGCAGTCGCGCATGGGGTTGGTGGGCGGCGTCGGCGGTGGCGGGAGGCTCGACCCACGGGCCTGCATCGGCCGACCCTCGGCGGTGAACGCCCACAACACAACCGGCCGGTACCGGGTGCCGAGGAGGTTCCAGGCCGGCTCGGGCAGGGTGGTCGGCTCTGCGACGTGCCCGTCCTGATCGGCGCAGGTGACCTCTCGTCCGTCCAGGGAGAGCACGCACAGGTCGCGGATGGACCAGGCGAGATCCCGAGCCAGGGGGAGGCTGTTGACGGCGTCCTGGGGGATGCGGCGCTCGCCCCAGCAGATGGTGCGCCCGTCAACTCGCAGGCCGCACGCGGTCCCGTCGTCGACCTCGAGGTCCGCCCACACGCCGGGCGCGGTCTCCCAGTAGTCGGCCGGGTAGGCCCAGTTCACCGTGCCCCCGTCGAGCAGGCTCGCGTGGATGCTGTCGTGGAACTCTCGCAGCCTGTCTTGGTCGGGGATGCTGTCGCGCCCGCTCCAGCGGAAGGTCTGTCGCCAGGTCCCAGCGGCGGAGCGATAGACGCCTTCCCCGAGCGCCTCGACCGGTCCGTCCCGCGGCTGCAGGACCGGCCAGGCGTGCTCGGGGAGCAGGGCGTGGAACACGAAGAGCTGCTGATCCTGGGTCCAGGCATAGATGTCGGACTGGAGCTCCGAGCCGGCATTGCCCCAGGAGGCGAGCTCAGCCGGTGGCAGCACGGCGGGTCCCTGGGGGGGCGCCAGCGCGATGGCGCGGGTCGCGTTGATCCGGGTCGCGTTCTCGCCAGTGGCCATCAAGCGCAGCCGAGCCCAGAGCGGCGGAAGCGAGCAGATCAGGATCGATGTGAGCACGAGGCCGACTGCTCCGATGCCGATCCTCAGCGCCCAGCGGCTGCGCACCCGCGGCGGGACCCAGTCGTCGTCGAACATGCCGCCGTGGCCGCGCCCGTCGCTGCCCTCCGCCGGCGCTGCCGGCTCGTCGATCCCCATGCTACCTCCCCTGTGGCCCCGTCGACCCTCCCCGGAACCCGGAACGTCAGACGCGGTCGGTGCCCCCATGCTGACACTCGTCCACCTGCTCCTGGTTCCCGCCCATGCCGATCTCTGGTCGGCCAACCTCGGCGACGTGCTGTCGAAGTCGTCCGACGTGGCCTGGGTCACGGTCGACGCCGAGCACCACGTGCGCGTCACCCGCACTGTTCGCGGCGACCGGGCTCCCGACTCGGTCCACAGCGTCCGCCCCGACCTGCCCGTGGGTGCGGTCGGCGTGCTCGCCTGCGGTCACCCGCCCCAGAACGCCTGCATGCTGGCCGTGCAGAAGCCCGACGGCATCGTCTGGGTCGAGGACGTCGGCCTGGGGAAGGACCACGGATCGGCGATCCCGGGCGTCACCACGATGGACCGGCTGGAGGCGCTGATCGCGGATCGCCCGACGGATCCGCTCTGCGTGAAGATCGGCGATGAAACCGTGCATGTGGACGCGGCAACCGGCCGGGGCGAGACGCCCGAGGGTCCGGTCGGCGTGGTCGCGGGCGGGGTGATGGCCGTCATCCAGCGCTACGGCAAGGACGAGACCGTCTACGTCGGACGGCGCGGGGCCCGCGGCGGGGTGATCGGCGGTAACGGGCGGCTGGGCATTGGCGGGTGTCTGGAGTTCGACCTGGTGCGCCAGGAGCGGTGAGGGGGGGCGATCCGCTACACTCGTGTCCAGCGGGAGGGCTACCCCCTGGTGGAGCGGTGATGTCGATCAAGGACGTCCGGCGCGACAGGGAGGAGAGGACCCGCGGACTCGCGAGCGACCTGCTCGGGAGGTTCACAGCCGGGTCCGATGATTGGCGTCGGAGCGACTACGTGGGTGAGTACCCGTTCGAGCCGAGGATCCGGTGGTCGGGTCGCGCCATTTCGCAAGGAGAAACGGAGATACTGTTTGCGGACGTCGCTGAGGTGCTCGCTCCGACGAAGGGGGCGCCCGCACCCGCTGACCGTACGGTGACGGTCGCCATGACCGACGGTTCGACCGCCCAGCTGGTGGTCTCGGGCCAGAATGGCAGGTTTCTCCACGTCCATGACTTCCATCGCTTCATTCGGAACGCGAGGGTGATCTGGTCGGAGACGTAGTCACGCGCTCGTTCGACTGAAGCGCCGCCGTGTGTCAGCATCCTGGTAGGAGGTCCCCCCATGCACCGCATCTTCGGGATGAGCGTCGCCTCGGTCTACAAGCACTACGTGGCCAAGGTCGAGAAGAAGGGGCGTACGAAGGAGGAGCTCGACGAGGCGATCCGCTGGCTCACCCAGTTCGACCAGGCGACCCTGGAGCACCACCTGGAGGAGAAGACGACGTTTCAGGACTTCTTCGACGCGGCGGAGCTCAACCCCAACGCCGCACTCATCAAGGGCGTGGTCTGCGGCGTCCGCGTGGAGGAGGTCGAGGATCCGCTGATGCAGAAGATCCGGTTCATGGACAAGCTGGTGGACGAGATCGCCAAGGGCAAGGCGATGGCGAAGGTGCTGCGGGGCTGAGGGCTACGCCTTCCGCCGCCCCACCACTCCTTCACTCCATCGCCGCCACGATCTCCGGCCCGCTCGGGATGTCCCGGCTGTCCTTGATCTGCAGCTCCATGCCGCGCTTCACGAGGTAGAACCCGGGGATTCCGCCGTCCGTGTTGTAGGCATTGCCCCACTCGAAGCCCCTGTCCGCGAACATGGCGTCCTCGCACTGGGCCCGGCACAGCGCCTCGGCCTCGTCGCCCCAGCAGACGCCGTCCTCGAGGGGTCATCCTAGCGGGGGTCCGGCCCTGGGGTCTGTCTCGCTGACCTGCAGTGTTCGACAGCCTCCGAGGAGATGGTGGTGCGACCCAGCTCCTCCAGCGTCAGCGTGGAGAGGTGTTCCTTCAGGGCGGGTGCGCGCTCGCATCCCTTCACCTTGCCGTTGGCCGAGATCAGCGTGAAGTCGTGCTCGTCCGTGCTCCGACCGCCGAGGGTTCCGGTGGCGATGAAGTGAAGGGCCTCGTCCCCGACGTCCGGGTAGAACCGCTCCTCGTCGTCGTAGGCGTCGAGGATCTGCTCCCGCTGCCCGGAGAAGTCGTTTCGAGCGTCCAGCTCCACGTGGACTTCGAGCTGGACCATGCCGCCGAGGGCGCCGATCTCCGCCACCGTCTTGGAGAGGAGGAACTTCTTGGCGTTCGCGGAGAGATCCTGGTCGTACCACTCGACGCCCTTGGGCGTGAGGACCCCGGAGTCGTCTTCGACCAACGTCAGCGAGAGCACGGGGGGGATGCCGACGTGCCGCGCGTAGGCCTCCTCGACCCTGGCCAGGACCGACGCCGCGTGTGCACCCACTTCCAACGGGGCGAATCCGGCTGCGTCCCTCAGCTCCTGGACCGCACCGTAGATGGCGGCTGCGTCGGTGCTGTTGTCGACGGCTTCGCGGATGAGCGCGTTGCCCGCAGCTCCCTCGTAGCCGTCCAGGTCGATGCCCTCGCGCGAGTGCTCCAGCAGCAGCTCGATCTGGCTCACCGTGTCGTTCTGGAGGAGCGCGGAGAGGTTTCCCTGGTGGATTCCGGACGCGTACTCGAAGTAGCCGACCATGGCGGACACCAGGCGAACGGCATCCCCTGACGCCCCCTGGACCTGCTTGGTCAGGAACGCGACCGCAGACTCCAACTTCCGCAGCCTGGCGTTTCGCAGCTGGAGTGCTGTGCGCTCGTCCTGCTTCTTGATGAGGTCGAACACCTTGCTGGCCAGGGAGTAGGCCACGCCGACCTGTGGAGGCAACAGCGACAGCAGCTCTTCGGAGGCCATGCCGGTGAGCTCGTCCGTGGCCATGCCCAACGCGTCCGAGTGCACGTCTCCAGAAGCGTTCGACGCGAACTGCGTGAGCTGGGTCTCGTTGCCCAGGATCCCGACGAGCTGGGTGACGTGGTCCGCCACGATCTGCACGACCTCGTCGGAGCAGGCCCGGATGTCCGCCACCATGGCGTCCACCTCCGCGAGCTTCGACTGCGACGCATTCAGCGACTGCATGGCCGTCTGGAGCTGCTCGATCATCAGCTGTGAGTCGGCGTCGAGGAGCAACGGAGCCGGAGACTCGTTCGCAGGCGCGTCTTCCCAACCCGGTGGCGAGGTCCCGCCATCGTCGAGCTCGGAGGAGGCTTGCTGCAGCATCGGCGTGTCGTCGCTGGATGCCTGCGCGGGCAGCTCGAACCCGGACATCCCCTGGCACGAGAGATCTGCGTTCGTGGGCGCGTCGACCGAGGACTGGGCCACGGACTCGACGGACTGCTCCCGGGACCTGCAAACCAGCGCTGACATGGACGCTCCCCTGGCGCGTGAGGTTGCGCCGTGGTCCTTGATTAGTCAGCAAGAAAGGTCTTCTTTACGCATGTCATGCCTAGCATGATCGTGTGAGGGTCTGCGATCGGCCCGTGCCTGGCGCGAGGGTGGGAGGGAGGCCCCCACCTCAACTCCTGCGCCCATGGTCCGACAACGCAGACGGTGACTCATGCCCCTGCGGAGGACCCGCCATGGATCTGGCGACGATCATCGGCCTCGTGGTCGCGTTCGGCCTGCTGCTCGTGTCGATGCTGCTCGGCGGCGGCCTCATGCCGTTCGTCGACGTCCCGTCGCTCGTGCTCGTGCTCGGCTGCACGGCTTCCGCCATCTTCATCGCCTATCCGGGCGGGAAGGTGCTGAACGCCATGAAGGCGGCAAAGGCGGCGTTCTTCGCGGCTCCGCTCGATGCGAAGGCGACCATCCAGCTCATGTCCGAGCTCTCCAACACGGCCCGCCGTGAGGGCCTGCTGGCCCTGGAAGCGGCCGCCGAGCAGACCCAGGACGACTTCCTCAAGCGCGGCCTGCTCATGATGGCCGACGGCCACGAGGCTGCCACCATCGAGAGCGTCCTGTACGACGAGATCGGCAAGATCGGCGAGCGCCACTCGGTCTCCATCTCCGTCTTCGACAACATCGGCGCGTACGGCCCGGCCATGGGCATGCTCGGCACCCTCGTCGGCCTCGTGCTCATGCTCGGCGCGCTCGACGATCCGTCGACCATCGGCCCCAAGATGGCCATCGCCTTGTTGACGACGTTCTACGGCGCCATCCTCGCCAACCTGGTCGGCATCCCGCTGTCGAACAAGCTCAAGCAGCGCTCGGCCGAGGAGGTCGCGCACAAGGAGCTCATCGCTGCGGGCCTGCTGTCGATCCTGGCCGGTGAGAACCCGCGCTTCATGGTCGAGCGGCTCAACGCGACGCTCCCCGCCAGCAACCGGTTCGAAGAGGCGGCGTAGCCATGGCCAAGCGCGAGAAGAAGGAGCCGGATCCGCCACCGGGCGTGCCCGCCTGGATGGCGACCTTCTCCGACCTGGTCACCCTGCTGCTGACCTTCTTCGTCATGCTCATGGCGATGGCCAGCTTCGACGACACGACCAAGGTCCAGGCGCTGCTGCGCTCCCTGCACGAGAAGCTCGGCGCGGACGGGTTCGACCCCGGCAAGCTGGGCAGCGGGGAGGCGGCGTACATGAACACGGCCCAGGACTCGGCAGAGATCAGCCTGTCGCCGATGCTGGCGCGGCTGGCGGTCGCCTTTCGCATGCAGCTGTCCAACGAGATCGTGCACACCGACCAGGAGGAGAACGAGCTGCGGGTGGACCTGCCCGAGGGCGCGTTCTTCCGCACCAGCGAGTCGACGGTGCACCCCGGTGGCTACGGCCTGCTCGCCGAGGTCGGCGACATCCTGGCGAGCGAGCCGGACGTCACGGTCCACGTGGTCGGCTTCGCCGCGCCCCAGGAGTCGAAGGACCCCGCCCTGCTGGCGACCGACCGGGCCATCGCCGTGGTCGAGCGCCTGCGCCCCCAGGTGGAGGGCGGACGACTCTCACTCTCGCCCTACGGTCCGGGCGGTTTCGATCCGATTCAGGGGCAGGAAGGTTGGCAGCGTCGGATCCAGCTCGTGCTCAAGGCCGACCGTGTCCAGGGCGCTGCTCCCGTGAAGATGCTCCACAAACGCGAGGAATCCGATGGCCGACGGTGAAGACGATCTCGACATCCCCAAGAAGTCGAGCATGCTGCCGATCGTGATCGCTGCGGTGGGTGCGCTGGTCGTCGGTGCCGGAGCGGGCTTCGGTGCGGCGCTGGTGTTCGCCGGCGGCGAGGAAGCCGAGGCGGCCGAGGGCGAGGCGGACGAGCCCCAGGACCCGATCGAGGTCGAGCGGGACGGCGAGACGGTGGTCATCGAGGACCCCGGCGCGGTCTACATCCACGACCTCGAGCGGTTCACGATCAACCTCCGCGGCGGCGGCGGCGGGCGCACCCTGCGCATGGCCGTGCAGCTGCAGTCGACCGCGCGCCACCAGTACGACCTGCAGGACGCCCACCCGGCGCTCCGCGACGCCGTGCTCACCCTGGCGTCCGACTACACCTACGGCGACGTCGAGGGATTCGACGGCAAGCAGCGCCTCAAGGACGACCTGCTGGCCGCGGTGACGAAGGTGGTCGATCCCGACGAGGTCGATCGCATCTTCTTCACCGAGTTCCAGGTGAACTGATGGCTGACAACCCGCTGGTCGGTCGCTTCGACACCGGCGCAGTCGCGCTCGTCGCCGACGTGCTGCGCCAGGCCCTGCGGCCCATCCGCATCCGCCTGGTCAACCGGATCGGCGCAGACGTCCCGATGGAGCTCGTGTCCTGCGAGTTCATCCAGCTGGGTCCGCTCCTCGAGCGCCTGTACGAGGAGGAGGTGCGCCTGCTCGCCCGGGTGCGCATGAGCCCCGCCGGTCTGCCCATCCTGGCCGGCATGGACACGCCGCTGCTGTTCCGCATCATGGGCATGCTCATGGGCGAGAGCCCCTGGGGCGAGCCCGCCGCGGTCGACCACCGCCCGCTGACGTCCACCGACGTGCGGGTCGCCACCCGGGTGCTCGAGGACGTCGTCGGCGGGCTCGAGGACGGCCTGCCCAGGACCGCGAACCAGCAGCTCACGCTGGAGAAGGTCAGCGACGACCCCCGCCTGGACCTCGGTCTGTCCGCCACCGCGGGCATGTTCGACGTGAAGATCCAGATCGGCGACGCAGAGAACCCGCTTGGAAACGTCATCCTGGGCCTTCCGACCTCCGTCGTGCCCCGGCTGTTCCCCGACCTGCCGTCGGAGCGGGTCGACTCCGCCAAGGCCGAGCGCCAGGCGGCGCGGGTCCTGCCGATCCGCGTCGACGCCGTCGCCGAGCTCGCGCGGGTCAAGACCACGCTCTCGAAGCTTCAGCAGCTGACCGTCGGCGACACCCTGCCGATCGGCCGCCTGCGCCAGATCGAGGTCCGCGTGCGCGACCGGGTCGCCCTCATCGGCGAGCCCGGACTCGTCGACGGCGTGCGCTGCGTGCGGGTGATCCGCAACGTGCACGAGCTCGGCGCCCCTTCCTGACGATCCACCCTCAAGTCCCGTGGCGCAGGGCCGATCCCCGTCCACGAGGAGGACCGCATGCCCAGGCCCACGGAGCTCGCGTTCCTGCATGACATCCCCATCGATCTCGTCGTCGAGCTCGGCCGAGCCACCCTCTCGGTCCGCGAGCTCTCCCAGCTGGAGAAGGACGACGTCGTGGAGCTCTCGCGGCTGGTGAACGAGCCCCTCGACATCCTCGCTGGCGGTCAGGTCTTCGCCCGGGGCGAGGTGGTCGTGGTCGACGATCGCGTTGGGCTGCGGATCACCGAGCTGGTCGAGCGCGAGCGCGCCGAGAGCGCCTGACCGCTCCTCACCTCAAGCGATCCCCCGATGGGCCGATGGGGGACACGAGGTGTCGCCCATGGCGAAGCGAAAGAAGAAAGAGCCGGATCCGCCGCCGGGCGTGCCCGCCTGGATGGCGACGTTCTCCGACCTGGTCACCCTGCTGCTGACGTTCTTCGTCATGCTCATGGCGATGGCCAGCTTCGAGGACAGCTCCGAGCTGGACACGGTCATGGAGTCCCTGCGGCAGGCGCTGGCGCAGAAGGGCTTCGGCGAGGGCCTGGTCAGCATGGTCTTCGGCGACAACCTGTCCGACTCGAACCGCCGGGACATGACCGCCAAGCCCCAGGTCGCCCGACCGCGGGAGTCCCTGGACGCGGATCTGTCGCCCACGGTCGCCAAGGTCGACAAGACCCCGTCCGAGGTCCGCCTGGTGCTGGACGAGGGCGCGTACTTCACCTCTGGCAGCGCCGAGCTGCTGCCGTCCGCCAAGCGTCGGATCGCCGAGATCGGGCGGATCGTGGCTGATCATCCCGTGGGACTGCGCGTCGAGGGACACACCGACATGGAGGGCTCGCCCGAGGCCAACTGGCGGCTGTCGACCCTGCGCGCGCTCTCCGTGATGGAGGTCCTGCGCGACGATGCCGGCGTCGATCCCAAGCTCCTCGAGGCGCGGGGCTACGGGGGCTACCGGCCCACAGTCATCCGCGCCGCCGATCAGGCCCGCAACCGCCGCATCGAGCTGGTGCTGACCGGTGACGATGCCGAGGCCGCGGGTGTCTACGCCGCGCTCGTCAGCGCCGGAGTGGTCCATGAGTGAGGCCGAGGCGATCCCGACCGAGATCGAGGGTTTCGGGGAGATCGAGGACGTCGAGATCGAGTGGAAGGCTCGCCCGTCCATGCTGCCCATCCTGGGTGCGGCGGGCGGCGCGCTGGTCATCGGGATCGGCCTCGGCGTCGGGGCCGCGCTGGCGCTGGGTGCGCTGGGCATGGGTCCGAACGCGCCCGAGGAGGAGCTGCCCAAGGTGACGATCGTCGAGGATCTGGGCACGGTCAACGTCAACCTGCGCGGGGAGGGCGGCGAGCGCGTGCTCGCGATCCGGGCTCAGGTGGAGGTCGAGACGACCGATGAGTCGCGGGTCAGCATGCTGGCTCCTGCCCTGCGGGACGGCGTCCTGGTGCTGGCCTCGGACCAGACGGCAGAGGACCTGCTGGTCGGTCAGGGGCGAGCCCGCTTCAAGGACGAGCTCCGCTTCCGGCTGGACCTGCTGCTCGGCGAAGACCGCGTGACCGACCTCTACCTCACCGAGCTGGTGGTGAAATGAGCCTGGACCTGCCTGCCGATCCGCTCGCCCGCATGGATCAGGACCTGATGGGTCGGGTCCAGGAGCTGATGTCGAGCGCGGTCCGCCGCATGCGCACCCACCTGATCAACCGGGTGGGCGTCTCCGTGCCCGTGCGCTTCGGCGACGTCGGCGCCATCTCCTGGAGCGAGCTCGGCGAGCAGTTCCTGGAGGAGGGCGGCGGCGTCTACGTGCGCTTCCAGTTCGAGCCCGGCGGGGTCGAGGGCATGCTCGCCATCGACGGCACCCTGCTCTTCCGCATCATGGGCCTGCTGCTGGGCGAGGATCCGTACGCGGAGCCCGCCCCCTACGTGTGGCGTCCCGCGACCCGCATGGACCTGGCCGTCGCCGAGCGCCTGTCCTCCGATCTCTTCGCGGGCCTGCTCGACAGCCTGCCCGGCGGCACCGGCGGCAAGATCCGCATCGTCGAGGTCTCCGGCAACCCGCGGGTCGACCTGCCCCTGCCGCGCCAGGCGATGATGCTCGACGTCACCCTGGACTTCGGACCGCCCGAGGACCCCTACGGCCTCGTGACCCTCGCCCTGCCGATGTCGTTCGCGACCGCGCTGTGGCCCGAGGTTGCCCGCGAGCGCAGCACCGACGATCGCGGCGTGGCGCGGGTGCTCCCGCTTCCCGTCACCGTGGTCGCGGAGCTGGGTCGCGTGAAGATGCCCTTTGGAGCGCTGCGATCGCTGGAGGAGGGCGCCGTGCTGCCCCTCGGCGGCGCGCGCACGGTGACCCTGTCGGTGGCCGGACGGCCCGCCCTGGTCGCCGAGGCTGGCGTGATGGACGGCACCCGCTGCGTGCGCGTGCTCCGGCGATCCGCTCCCGCGTGATCTGCCTCAACTGGTGGCTCCGCCGACCGATGGGAGGTCGCCCGAGACGGAGCCCCGAATGTCCACCAACCCTGCGGCCTTTCTCCACGATCTTCCGGTAGAGCTGGTCATCGAGCTCGGCCGCGCCCAGCTGACCGTGGCCGACCTGGCCCGGCTCGAGCGCGACGACGTGCTCGAGCTCGACCGCCTCGCCAACCAGACGTTGGACGTCATCGTCGGGGGCCGCCTGCTGGCCCGCGGCGAGGTCGTGCTGGTCGACGATCAGGTCGCGCTCCGCATCACCGAGATGATCCACCACGAACAGGCGGAGACGGCATGATCTGGCTCTCCCTCGTCACGTCGCTGGCCCTGGCCCAGGATGCCGATCCCCTCGGCCTGGGCACGCCCCCCGACGCCGCCGATCCGATCGCCGCCGAGGCGACCGAGGTCGTCGAGGGCGTGACCGTGCCCGCGACGACCGCTCCGGTCGCCGAGGCCCCGGTCCGTACCCCCGCGGCGCGCTCGGCGAGCACGACCACGGTGACCGCTCCGGTGGACTCCGGCTGGCTGTTCAGCTTCGGCGGGCCCGCCGCCCTGCTGGTGCTCGCTGGCGGAGTCCTCTGGTACGTCCGCAAGAACGGCCTGAAGGTCGGCGGGATGTCCCTGGGCGGACTGCAGGCGTTCAACCAGGCCCAGACGGGCCCCCAGGTGCGGGTCGCCGCGCGTTCCGCCCTCGGTGGACAGGACAGCGTCGCGGTCATCGAGGTCACCGGCTTCGGCGCCCCCCGCCACCTGCTGGTCACGACCGGCCCCGGCGGCAGCCGCCTGGTCGCCGATCTGTCTGCGGCTCCCGGCCAGGAGGGCAACCTCGACGGTGCGCTCCACGACGCCCTGCAGAAGGCCATGGGCGGCAGCTGGACCGCGCCCCAGGCCCACGTCGCCCCCGTGGCTCCGCCCCAGCCCGTCCCGGTGTACGCCGGGGCCCCCGCTGCGGCCGCCCCGATGATGGCCGCCGCTCCCGCTCCCGCTCCCGCGCCTCGGCCGGCCCCCGCCCCCGAGGTCGACGCGGGCTACGCTCAGCCGGCATTCTCCGCCGCACCCCCGCCGACCTCCCGTCGCTCCGACGAGGGCGGCGCTGCCGCAGCTGGCCCCGCCTCCCCGCGGATCTCCCCGCCGTCCGCCCAGGCCTGGGCCGAGGTGGAGGAGGACGAGGAGGAGGTGCCTCGGCGCGGCCGGGCCTCCCAGGGCGAGCAGGCCTTCGAGAACGCGCTGAAGGACGAGATGCGCGCCCGCCGCGCCCAGGTGCCACCCACCGAGCGCCCCCGCAAGGAGGCCAGCCGCTCGGCGCTCCAGGGCCGCGCCCGGGACTGGCGCAGCGCGACCTACCTGCAGGAGAGCGACGACGATCCCCCCCGCGAGGAGGATCTGGTCGACGTCATCGGCGAGTTTGCCCACCTGCACAAGGGTGGCACCCAGGGCTCGGCCCGCGGAGGCAGCCGAGGCGCGGTCCGTGGCACCGCCCGCACCACCGCCGCTGCGCGCGAGCCGGTCCGCAAGCGCCGTCAGGGCGCCTCGAGGGGCCACCTCGAGCAGCTGGTCCGCAACCACGACGACGGCACCGGTCGCCGCTTCGGCGGCAGTGCCAGTGTCAGCGAGACCCGGCGTCCGACGCCGGTCCTGCGTGAGGCGGGCAGCCGCCGTGAGCGCACCGAGGCCGCCCGCGCCCTCCTGGAGAAGGTGATGGCCCAGCGGCGTGGAGACGCCCGATGAGCTCCGCGCTCCGCTGGCTGCGGCTGGTGGTGGTGGTCACCCTGACCCTGCTGCCGGTGCTGGCCTTCGCCCAGGACACCGTGCCCGTGGTGGAGGTCGACTCCCTCGCCGACGGCGTGGGCGAGATCGCCCGCACCGCGACCGCGGACGAGGTCGACGGGGCCGTGCGCCTGCTGGTGCTGCTCACGTCGCTCTCGCTCATCCCGGCGATCGTCGTGCTGATGACGCCGTTCACCCGCTTCGTCATCGTCTTCGCCCTGCTCCGCCAGGCGCTGGGCCTGCAGCAGAGCCCGCCGAACCAGGTGCTGATCGGGCTTGCCGTGATGCTCTCCCTCGTGGTCATGCAGCCGACGCTCGACCAGGTCAACGACCAGGCACTGCAGCCCTACCTCAACGGCGAGATCGAGACCGTCGAGGCCATGGAGCTGGCGGTCGGCCCGATGCGCACGTTCATGCTCCACAATGTGCAGCGTGAGGACCTCGAGACCTCCCTGCGCATCGCCCGCCTCCCCCGTCCCGAGACCTACGACGACATCCCCACCCCGGTGCTCGTCACGGGCTTCGTGCTCTCCGAGCTGCGGGCGAGCTTCGTCATCGGCATCAAGGTCTACCTGCCCTTCCTGGTGCTCGACATCGTCGTCGCCAGCGTGCTCCTGGGCATGGGCATGATGATGATCCCCCCGGTCATCATCTCGATGCCCTTCAAGCTGCTCCTGTTCGTCCTCATGGACGGCTGGGGGCTCCTCGTGACCGGCCTCGTCGCCAGCTACGCGGTCTAGGAGGGCATCGTGGACATCGACACCGCGGTCTACCTGGGCCAGCAGGGCCTCATCACGGCTCTCTACGTCGCCGGTCCGCTGCTGGTCACAGCCCTCGTCGTCGGCTCGCTGATCTCGATCATCCAGACCGTCACCCAGGTCCAGGAGATGACGCTGGTCTTCGTGCCGAAGATCCTGGCCGTCTTCCTGGTGCTCGCACTGGCAGGCGGCTGGATGCTCCAGATGAGCGTCAGCTACGCGGTCGCCACCTGGGAGACCATCGGGGATCCCCCGTGAGGAGCGGACCCCGATGACCGCGATGTGGGTCACGGCCGCCCTGATCTTCGGGCGGATGTCGGCCCTCATGCTCACCCTGCCGGTGTTCTCGACGGTGGGGCTGCCCCGCTACGTCGGCGTGCTGCTGTCGGTGATGCTCACGATCCTCATCGCGCCGTCGGTGCCGCTGGTCGAGGAGCCCACCCTGGGCATGGCGATGGTCGGCTTTGCGGGCGAGATGATGCTGGGCGCGAGCCTGGGACTGGTCGTGCGCGGGGCGTTTGCGTCGTTCACCGTCGGCGCCGAGATGCTCTCCCGGCAGACCGCACTCGGCATGTCGAGCTTCATGGACCCGGTCATGAACCTGGGTCAGAGCCCGCTCGGCATCGTCGGGAGCTGGCTCGCTGGCGTCGTGTTCATCGCGGCGAACCAGCATCTTCGCGTGCTCGAGGTCCTCGCCGCCTCCTTCGATCGGGTGCCTCCGGGCGCCACCGTCGAGATCGGCTCCCTGGCCGAGGCCGTCTCCGGTGCGGTCGGCACCGCGATCATCGTCGGGGTCCAGCTGTCGGGTCCCCTGGTCGCCCTCGTCTTCCTGGTCAACGTCTTCATCGGCATCCTGGCCCGTCTCGCCCCGCGGATGAACGTCTTCTTCAGCGTGGGCATGACGCTCAACTCCATCGTCGGCATCTGGCTCTTCGCGATCGCCCTGCCCTGGATGCTCCAGGCGCACGGCCACGTCGTCGACGACGCCATCACCGGCGTCACCAAGCTGCTGCTCGCCGGCTTGTAGGAGGCGGGCGTGGCCGAGAATCCCGACGGACAAGAGAAGAAACACGGCGCGACCGACCGCAAGCGGCGAGAGGCCGCTGAGAAAGGTCAGATCGCGCGGTCTCAGGACCTGTCGGCGCTCGGCGTGCTGGCGGCGGGATCGGCGGCGCTCATCCTGGGCGGTGCGGCGGTTGGTGCGCCGATGCTGTCGTTCGCGACGGGCATGTGGGACTTCGGGTCCGGCCCGTACGAGCTGGACCTGGACCTGCGCGGGGCGACCTCGCTGGGGGGCACGGCCATGTGGGCGTCGGCCCAGGCGCTGATGGTGCCGCTGGGTGCCGCGACCCTCGGCGCCCTGGTCGCCGGCCTGGCCCAGTCCAAGCTCCAGCTCGCCCCCAAGGCGCTCGAGCCCAAGCTCGACAAGCTCAACCCGATCAACGGCTTCAAGCAGCAGTACATGTCCTGGACCCCGCTGGTCGAGCTGGGCAAGGGCGTCGGCAAGCTGGTGCTGCTGGGCGGGGTCGTCGCCTGGGGCCTGCAGGACAAGGTCAGCAGCCTGCCCGAGCTGGCCAGCGTGGACGTGCGGTCCTTCCTCTTCGAGCTGGTCGACCTCGCGGGCATGGTCGTCATGCTCGCCCTGCCGGTCGTGCTGGTCATCGCGGCGGCCGACTACGCCTACTCGGCCTGGAAGGTCTCCGAGGACCTCAAGATGACCGACCAGGAGATGAAGCAGCAGCAGAAGGAGCAGGACGGCGATCCCCAGTGGAAGGGCCGCCGCCGCCAGCGCGCCCGCCAGCTGGCCATGGGCACCCTGGTGCACGCGCTCCGCGAGGCGGACGTGGTCGTGACCAACCCGACCCACTTCGCGGTCGCCCTGCGCTACAAGCGGGACACCGACCCCGCGCCCATCGTGGTGGCCAAGGGCGTCGACCACCGCGCCCTGCACATCCGCAAGCTGTGCAAGGACATGGGCATCCCGGTCATCGAGGACCGCCCGCTCGCCCGCGGCCTGCACGCCCAGGTCGAGGTCGGCCACATCATCCCCGAGGAGATGTACGGACCGGTCGCGCGGGTGCTGGCGGTCGTGATGAAGCGGAAGCGGGTGCTCAGTCGGTGAGGAGCCGCACCAGGTGGTCGCGGAAGGCGCGGAGGGCGGCCTCGTCGTAGCCGTGCCGCGCGGCCTCGTGCAGTGGGAACTGGCCGAGCACCCACGCGAGCGTCATCGGGGAGAAGCCACCGTCCTTCCTGGGGGCATCGTCGAGCGCGCGGTCCAGGTCCTCGCCCGCGTCGACGAGCGCTGCGACATCGACGAGGTCCCGCACTTCTGCGCGCGACAGCAGCGTCGTCAGCTTGTTGGTCAGGATCTCCTGCGCCGTGTCGACCAGGACCCCGGGCGGTCGGCGCGTCGGAGGCTCGATCACGTCCACGGAGTCGGCGACGAGGTCGACCACGACGCGGTCCTGGTCCTTCGAGACGGTGTAGCGCTTGAACCCCGGTGCGTTCTGCACGATCGCGACGTCGAAGCCGTCACGGACCAGCTGGCTGACGAGGGCTCGGGGCTCCTCGTCGAACACGCCGTTCCCCGCGAGGAACAGGTCCAGATCCTCGGTGGTGCGGTGGCCGAGGTGGTAGCCGGCCAGAGCGCCACCACCAGTGAGTCGCCACGCGTCCGGGCTGTGGGAAACGGACGCGAGAATGGAGTTCTGAAGCGGACTAAGGGTCGACGGCATGACCGGCCTGCTGCAGCCACCAGCGCCAGAACTCACGTCTGCGACCGAGGCGGTGCGCGATTCGTGGCCACGCCTCTGCGATCCGCCCGAAGTCCACGAGTTCCACGATGTCGTCCGGCTTGGCGTCACGAAGGCCACGGGCGAGCCAGTAGTCGGCGGTGTCGGGGTCCGGGTCGTGCAGCAGGCGCACGAACTCGTCCCACGTGACCTCGACGTCCCAGATGAAGTAGGGCACGCCTCGGGCGTTGGTCCGCAGTCGCTCTGGCGTCGGCGCAGTCCGCATGCCCCAGTCCTAACCGGCCTCGCCGCTGCCGAGCACAGGGCGGTGGAAGTGCGCTCGCTCCGGGCGGCCTTACGCCAGGGTCTTGCCCACCCGTGGAGGTTCCGTGCGCGCCCCCCTGCTGATGCTCGCTCTCGCTGCCTGTGGCGGCAACATCTCCGACGAGGACGCCGCGGAACTGGCCTACGTCGGCCTCGACGACGCGGTCGAGCGGGCGATGAACCTGGGCTTTGACGGGTTCAACGCCGCGGACAGCGCCAACATCGACGATCAGGTCGACGACGGGGAGATCTCGGGCACGATGACCGTCGGCGGGCAGGTGGACCAGGGCGCGTCGGACAACAAGGGCATGCGGCTGACCGTCGTGCTGGTCGACTACGCGGACGTGGTGCTCATCGACGAGCGTGACCCCGACGACGAGGAAGACGACCGTGAGCTGGAGGTCACCTACGACTCGCTCGACCCGGCGCCGGAGCTGGACCTCTCCCTGCGCGACATCCCCGACGGCACGCTCACCGGCAGCTTCGTGGGCTCCTTCGAGCTGACCGGCGATCTGGAGGGTGACGTGGCGCTGGACCTGGAGATCAGCGCGAACATCGAGGAGATCCCGGACCAGGCGGGCAAGACCCGGCGGGTGGCGGGCTCGACCCGGGTGACGGGCACGGCCGAGAGCGCGTGGGGCACGTTCGACGTGGACGTGACGCGGTAGGTGCACGCACCGGTCGTTTGGCAAGATGGCCGGGTCTGCCTCCGGAGCGCCCGTGCCCCAGACCCGGTCCGCCCTGCACCAGCTCGCTCGCCTCGGTGGGCGGGCGGATCTGTCCGCAGCGGGGGTGCGCCGGGCGGCCGAGCGTCGGACGGGTCTGTCCCGGTGGGATCCGCGTGGTGACGAGGGGCTCGACGTGCTCACGCGGTCGCTCGAAGACGATGCCCGTCTGCACGCGCTCGGTCGGCACATGGTGCGCTCGGTGCTGGTCCAGGCCGCGTGTGTGCACCTGCGCCAGGTCGCCGCCCAGGCCGAGCCGGTGTCCGGCCACCTGCGCCGTCCGCTGATCGTCGTCAGCATGCCCCGCACCGGGTCGACCCTGCTGCAGCGCCTCCTGGCCGCCCAGCCGACCGCCGCGTCGCTGCCCATGTGGCTGCAGTCCGACCCCCTGCCGCCGCCCCGCAGGCGCACCGCCATGCCCAGACGGGTGCGCGCCCAGCTGCCCGCCGTCCTGGTCCCCAGGTTGATCCCGGGTATTCGGCTGCGTCACGAGGTCCTGCCCCACGAGCCCGAGGAGTGCAGCTACCTGATGATGGGCAGCTTCACCTCGCTCACGTTCTGGTCGTTCTGGCCCGTGCACGGCTACGCCGACTGGCTCGAGTCCGCCGATCCGACCTGGCCCTACGGCTTCTTCCGCGACGTGCTCCTGCGCCTGCAGCCCGCCGTGCCCGGGACCCACTGGGTGCTGAAGTCGCCGATGCACTTCCTCTTCCTGCAGACGGTGCTCGACTGCTTTCCCGAGGCCGGCCTCGTGTTGCTGCACCGGGACCCGGCCGCGGTGATCCCGTCCACGGCGAGCCTGTTTGCGACCATGCACGGCTCGGTCAGCGACGATCCGCGCGGCGAACAGACCGATGCGCGCAACCTGCGCGTGCTCGCCGAGGCCGCAGAAAGGGTGACCGCCCTGCGCGACGCGGTGCCCGACCGCTTCTTCGACGTCCGCTACGACGATCTGCTCGCCGATCCCCTCGCCACCCTGCAGGCCATCCACGACCGCTTCGACCTGCCTCCGATCGACCCCGCGCCGGTTCAGGCGTGGCTCGCCGCCAATCCCCAGCACAAGCACGGCGTGCACCGCTACACTGCGGCGGGAGACGCCGCCGTGGGCCGATTCTCGGCGTATCGACGGCGCTTCCTGGAGCCGTCGTGAGCGTCTTGGTCGGCGTGGTGGTGGGGGTCTTCGTCGTGCTCGTCGCGATCGAGGCGCTCGCTGCCGCGTGGACGCGGAGGCCGGCGTTCGAGCTGCGGGACACCGTCGCCAACGTCGGGGTCGGCCTCGGAGCGCTGGCGATCAGCGCCTTGTGGGGCGGGGGCAGCCTGGTCGTGCTGATGCTCGTGTGGACCTTCCGGCTGGTCGATCTGGGCAACGCCTGGTGGGTGTGGGTGCTGCTCTTCTTCGCAGAAGACCTGCGCTATTACTGGTTCCACCGGGCCCATCACCGGATCCGCGTGCTCTGGGCCAGCCACGAGCCCCACCACAGCGCGACCTGGTTCAACCCGACCGTGAGCCTGCGCCTGGGCTGGTTCACCGTGTTCAGCGTGCTGCCGTTCCTCGCGATCCTCGTGCTGCTCGGCTTCCACCCGCTGATGGTGCTGACGATGCAGGCGGCGAGCCTGTGCTACCAGATCGCGACCCACCTCTCCTGCGTCGGCCGCCTCGGACCGCTCGAGCACGTCCTGGTCACGCCGTCCCACCATCGCGTGCACCACGGCCAGAACGACCGCTACGTCGATCGGAACCATGGCGGCGTGCTCATCATCTGGGATCGCCTGTTCGGAACGTTCCAGGCGGAGGACGAGCCGGTGATCTTCGGCGTCGCCGGCGTCGATCCCAGCTGGAATCCCCTGCGGGTGGCGCTGCGCGAGTATGTCGCCCTCGGGCGGGACCTGTTGCGGGAGGGAAGCGTGGGAGACCGCCTGCTCCGGCTGGTCAGGACGCGCTCTTCGACCGGGCCTGGAGCTGCTCCAGCGCCTGCACGCCCTGGGGACTGAGCAGCCGCACGTTGCGAGGGATCCGCCCGGTGGCCATCACCCGCAGCCAGTCGCGCAGGAAGGCCAGGTGAGTGGGGTGGATCGGGGCGCCCACCCGATCGTAGAGCGGGCGCAGCACGGCGTACGCCTGCGGGAGGTTGTACCAGGGCACCCCCGGCAGCAGGTGGTGCTCCAGGTGATAGTTGACGTTGCACAGCCAGAACGAGACGAAGCGCCCGTCGGGGATGGTGCGGGTGCCGGTGAAGGGGCTGTGGCCGCTGGTCAGGGTGTGCTCGGCGAGGAAGCGCACGTTGATCAGCTGGGCGGCGATCAGGAAGGGCACGCCCCAGATCACGAGCGTCCAGCCCGGGGCGAAGACGAAGGCTGCGCCCAGCTGGGCGGCGATCCCCGCGTACTCGGCGAGGATGGTCAGCCGCTCGCGGGGGCGGGCGAGCACGAGGCCGTCGATCGCGATGTGGGGCAGGTAGATGTACGTGCCGATGGTGCCGAGCGCCGCGAGCAGCACCCACTGGGGCACGACGTGCACGTTCTCGGTGTCGTCGGGGTCGTCCTCGGTGCGCAGGCTGGCGTGGTGGCGGCGGTGGACCGACCAGTAGGACGAGGCGGAGAGCACCGACGGAGCAGCCAGGAGGAACGCCAGGATCCGGTTGGCGGAGCGCCCGTCGACGAGGTGGCCGTGCACGCCCTCGTGCATCAGGGCGACCCCCGAGATCATGCAGCAGGCGAGCAGGAACCAGGCGGGGACCCGCACCCACAGGGACTCGGTGAGCAGGATGGCGGCGACCCCGATCGCGACCAGCACGAGGTGGAGCAGCAGCCGGCGGATGGAGCGCGCGGGCTCCCGGCGGCGGAGGGCGGCGAGGGTCGCGCGGTCGGCGGCGGACAGATCCTGCAGGGCGACGCCCTCGCCGGTCGCGGTCGTGAAGTAGATGCCTGGATCCTGCATGCGGCGATCTTGCCATGCCGGGCGTGCTCCCGCGCCTCTGGCTGCTAGGCTCGCCCGGTGTCCACCTGGGTCCACCGGTTCGCAGCACGCGTCGACGCCTCTCCGGAGCGCGTCGCCTTCATCGAGCTGAACAAGGACGTGGAGGGGCCGCGGCTCACCGTCGCCCAGCTGTGGCGACGGGCGGCGGGGGTCGCGGACGCGGTCCGTGAGCACCGCGGGCAGCCGGTGCTGGTGCTGCATCCTCCCGGGCTCGAGTACGTGGTCGCCGTGGTCGGCTGCCTGCTCGCCGGCGCCATCGCGGTGCCCGCCTACCCGCCGACCGATCCGCGCGCGGTGCCGCGGCTGCTCGCCATCGTGGCCGACTCGAAGGCGACGATCGGCCTGACGACCTCCCAGATCCGGCCGCTGGTGGCGCCGCTCGGGCCGATGGCCTGGGTGGCGACGGACGAGGTCGCGGCGATGGACGGGGCTGCCGCAGACGTGTCCCCAGCCGATGTCGCGGTCATCCAGTACACCTCCGGGTCCACCGGCGACCCGCGCGGGGTGGTGCTCACCTACGAGAACCTGGCGATGAACGCCGATCTCATCGCGGAGCGCTTCGGCCACGGCGAGGGCGACGTCGGGGTCACCTGGGTGCCGCCGTACCACGACATGGGGCTCATCGGCGGCATCCTGCAGCCCATCTGGATCGGGGGCACGAACGTGCTGCTCTCGCCGCTGGACTTCCTGGAGCGACCGTCGCGCTGGCTGCGGGCCATCCACACCTACCGGGCCCACACCAGCGGCGGGCCGAACTTCGCCTTCGACCTGGCCCGGCGCAAGGTCACGCCGGAGGAGCGGTCCCGGCTGGACCTGTCCTGCTGGAAGACGGCGTACAACGGGGCAGAACCCGTCCGGGCCAGCACGCTGCGCCGCTTCGCCGAGGCGTTCGCGAGCTGCGGCTTCCAGCCCTCGAGCTTCCTGGCGGCCTATGGGCTGGCAGAAGCGACCCTCATGGCGACCGCAGCCCGGTGGCAGGGCGAGGATCCGGTGAACTGCGGCCTCCCCGGCGAGGGGCACGAGGTCCGGGTGGTCGATCCGGAGAGCCTGCAGTCCACCTCCACCGAGGGCGCGGTGCTGCTCCGGGGTCCGTCCGTCTCCCGCGGCTACTGGAACCGGCCGGAGGACCCCCGCTTCGGGCTGGTGCTCCCCGACGGCTCCGGTCCCTGGCTGCGCACCGGGGACCTGGGGGTGCTGGGTGAGGACGGGCTGCGGATCACCGGCCGCATCGCCGATCTCATCGTCATCCGCGGGAAGAACCTGCACCCGCCCGACCTGGAGCACAGCGCCGAGCAGGCGGTGCCCGAGCTGCGGCCGGGGTGCGCGGCGGCGGTGCAGGTCGACGATCGCCTGGTGCTGGTGCACGAGGTCCGCGCGGACGCCAGTCCCGAGGTGGCTGCCCGGGTCGCGGCTGCGGTGACGGCGGACCACGGGGTCCCGGTCGACGAGGTGCTGCTGGTCGCCCGGCGGGCGGTGCCCAAGACCAGCAGCGGCAAGGTCCGTCGCCACGAGGTCGCCCAGCGGGTGGCGGCGGGCTCCCTGTCGGTCCTCGCCCGCTGGTCACGGCCGATCGTGCCCCTCGACGGCCTGCTGCACCGCCTGTCCTCGGTGCTGCGCCGCCCGATCGACGCCGACGCCGACATGCGTCTGTCCGAGCTGGGCGTGGACTCCCTGACCGCGTTGGAGCTCCGCGACGCCCTGCAGACCGACCTCGGCGTAGAGGTGCCCCTCTCCCTGCTCCAGGGCGACCCGACGCTGGGCCAGCTCGCCGGACTCGGTGCCCCCGCCCCCAGCGTGTCCCGACCGGCGGGACCGATCCCGGCGCTGTCCCTGTTCTGGTTCGCCGACGCGACCGTCTCGGGCTCCGACCCCTACGCCGTGCTCCTCGAGGGCGCCCAGCTCGCCGACCGCCTCGGCTTCTCTGCGGTCTGGGTTCCCGAGCGCCACTTCCACGCCTTCGGGGGGCCCTTTCCGGATCCCGCGGTCGTGGCCGCGGCCCTCGCCACCCACACCCGGACCCTGCGCCTGCGGGCGGGCAGCGTGGTGCTGCCCCTGCACGATCCCGCTCGGGTCGCCGAGTCCTGGGCCATGGTCGACCGGCTCTCCGGGGGCCGGGTCGACCTGGCCATGGCGGCGGGCTGGGACGCGGCCTCCTTCGCCCTGGCGCCCGATGCCTACGCCGACCGTGGCGCGCGCGTGCTGGACGGGGTCGACGAGGTGCGGGCCCTCTGGCGCGGCGAGGCGGTGACCCGCCCCGATGGCCGCGGCGATCCGGTGGCGCTGCAGACCTGGCCCCGCCCGGTCCAGCCCGAGCTGTCGGTGTGGCTGACCGCGGTCCACGACGGCGAGCTGTTCGAGGAGGCGGGTCGGCGGGGGCTGAACGTGCTGACCGCGCTGCTCATGCAGACGCCTGAGGCGCTCGCGGGCAAGGTGGCGCGCTACCGGGCGGCTCGTCGGGAGGCGGGTCACGACGGGGACGGGATCGTCAGCCTGATGGTGCACGCCCACGTGGTGCCCGACGGCGCCCGCGAGGCCGCCCGGGGACCCCTGCGCCGCTACCTCGCCTCCTCGGTGAACCTGTGGTCCCGCGAGTCCTCCCAGCTCGCTGAGATCGGCGAAGAACGCCGAGAAGAGCTGCTCACCCTGGCGGTGGAGCGCTACCTGGAGCGGGCGGCGGTGGTCGGGTCTCCGGACGAGGCGGCCTCGCGGCTGGCTGCCCTCGGCGAGACCGGCGTGGACGAGATCGCCTGCCTGGTGGACTTCGGACCCCCGGCAGCGGGGGTGCTCACCACGATCCGCAGCCTGGGCGCGCTGCTTGACGCGGCGGCCCCCACGACGGACCGGCCGGACGTGTTCGCCCCCGCACACGGCTACACCCGCGCTGACGACGCCCGTTCCGTGGGCCGCTTTCCCTTCTTCCAGCCTGTGACCGACGGCTCGGGCACCCACGCGACCGTCGGCGGCCAGCCC
>MDTC01037789.1_pt1 | contig 57122 bp, 60 predicted proteins | sample 811181 | NCBI WGS metagenome assembly MDTC01 (sample SAMN05326644, study PRJNA326480) | marine metagenome | isolation source: seawater | place: Pacific Ocean: North | collected 2011 | reverse complement strand
GCAAGTATTTACTAACTAATTTTTTATTCTCAAGATTATGGTCAAAAAGATATTATTCAGTCTACTAGTTTCATCATTTTTATTAAGTAGTCAAAAGAAAATAGAACCTGGCACGACCCAATTTAATTCAATTGATAGAATTGCCATTAAAGATGTAATTGATGCTTATGGTTTCTACTGGGACTCAAATAACTTAGACGGATATTTATCTTTATTTGAAGATGAAGCTGTAGGAGTTACAGTTAATGAAAAAGGTGAAATTGAAGAATATCGAATTAAATCGAAAGAACAAATTGAAAAAAGTCGATTGAGAATGAATTATTTTAAAGAAAACAATATGCAGAGAAGACATATGGCGGCCAATACATTGTTTCTGAATCTATCTGAAAACTCAGCTCATATAAGACAATATATGACTCTTCTTACAACAAATCATAAAGTAAAAACAGAAATTTTAACTCCTATTGATTATGTTTTCAAACTCAAAAAAGTAGAGGGTGTCTGGAAAATAATATATCGAGAAATTAATTTAGACAAATCACTTGATTTATCTCTTTGAGATGTTTTAAAAACTTTAACTTAAAAATACACTTAACAAAAATAAAGTACTTAAACCTTGTTTTTGTGTTTGCCATCACCATAACTTGCAAGGGTGAAGAGTCCTGCATTGACATATATAATCCAGTCTGTGGTTCCGACGGTATTACCTATGAAAATAGTTGTTGGGCGGAGCGAGCGGGTGTAACAGTTATAGAAGGTAACTGTTGCGATTTATGCAATTAAATGCTTTTGTAATATTTAGCAAGACTGATAAAAGAACATTTGTAATATAAATCAATCTAGTGATTAAATAAGCCCTGGTTAACGCTAAGGGCTTTTTTTGTTCTTGTTAGTTAAACCTAAAATCACTAATAAAAAAGCATAAAAACACTAAATACAGCATTAAAACTGATTTTATTTTGAAAAGTTATTGACATCTCTTGAAACACTTTGAATACTCCATAATATCGATTAAGTGTACAAAATAATCGATGAATTACAATACATTTAAAATCCTAAATCTTCAAATCATATATCAATGAAATTTGAATCTTACACTACGAAATTAATTGAATTGCTAGACAAGTTGTTCTTACGCTTTGTTTGATAGTGTTTTTGGTTAACTGAACCCTTGTCTTGTTCGAGGCCGTTATTTAGGTTACCGTGTGTTAGTTTCTCCTATTTAGCGGCCTCTTTTTTTGGTATTTATACTTATAAATTTATCAAACAATGGGGATATAAAGATTTTAAATCCTAGAATCGGATATCTGCGGTGTCAACTCACTCCTCTTGAATAATAGAATCGATTGCAGTGTATACAAAAACGATTATTGATAAGAGTAAATGAACTTTACTTTGCAAAAAAAACATTGCCTAGGTCTTATTACTCTTAGTCAATAGAAATAATTTCAGAGTCAGTTATACACTGAAAAAATACTACTCTTTATTCTTATAGAAATGTATACCAAAAAGCAAAAGAGCTAAAATTACTGAAATTGCTTTTACAGGTCTTGGAATTAAAAAATCAAAGAGACTAAATTTTCTAACAGCCAACTCAATGAGGTTTAATATTGTTAATCCAACTGCAATTTTGTAATAAATTTTCTTCATAATCACAGAAATACACACGATAAAAATGAAAGGTAGCCAAAAAATAAGCTTCTAGTTTAAAAACTAGTGGCTTTATATTTATTCCATTTGATTGTTCAAGTCTTGTTTACTCTCAAAACACCAACAAGGTTTTAAGTTTTAGGATAAATATTTTCCACTGCCCATAAAAAATAGCACAAAACTCCTCCATTAATAATTTTGTGAACAGAATAATACTCTTTAGATCACCAGTATCTTCGAGCTCTTCTAAAACAGAAAATTACTAGAAAAACAAAAAAAGTAGGTTTACTGTACATTTCAATTTCTGTTCGATAGTTTTCTAAAAACACTTTTACTTGTGTTAAGTCAATCTGGGATAAATCAATAAGAGGTAGTAAATCAAGACTATCCAATAAACCGAATATGCCTAAGAAACCAAAAGTTATCCATACTAGACCTTTAAATCTTGCTTTTTTTTTCAGCTCTCTTTTATTTCCAAAAATGCTATCAAATAATTTATTTTTTGTGCCCATCTAGGATTCTGTAAATGTTGCTTGCAATATAAATTATCTTGAAAGACAAGGGGTTCATTTCTTATTCTTCTTGAAATATTTAAAGGCCTTATAGCCCATACCTGTGCTAAATACAAGATTAAGGACAACAAGCAAGTAATTGTATTCATATTCTGACAAAGAGGCTGTTACAGCTCCAAAAAGACATGCAACACAAGTGACGACTTAACTAATGATATTGTTCTTGTTAGGATTAGTACTCATATTTATTAGTCTATAAATGCATTAATGGATAAATACCTCTTGATTAATCAATTTGTTTTATTTGATTTAACTAAGAAATAAACAAGTGCAATGATTATGTATAAACTCCATAATAGAATAGCTGATTTTTTATTATGGCTTAGCAGGTAACAAATTTGAAATATAAAAAAAGAGTATACCGCTTGATTTTTAAAGAAGGATTTGAAAGACACAAGATAATTTTCTATATCAAACTTTTTTCTTTCTTTATCTGTCATGAAATTGTACCCCGTCAATAAAATTTTGGCATTTTCCTTATTTATGAAATGGCCAATTGCGTAATATAGAGCAGAGACAAAAATAACAGGTATATAAATCGACATTCCCAAATATAACATAAAACTAATAATGATTAAATCGTTTATAAACCTTGAAAGCTTTATTAGGGAACAAGAAATACGTTTTGTTATAAGAGAAGATAGACTAGAAAAAATGGCGGTACAGTCTACTTAATAGAATATACTCCAAACCCTTTCACACATATTAAAAGCGTTAATTGAATCATTTATGCTTTTTAAATCTATTTATTAAGGGGAAACCAAAGGCTGTAAGACCCACAAATAAAAATAAAAATGCGTCTAACCATTGCTCTTGAGTTATATAATCAAATACAACATATGAGGACACAACCATACCAAGAATTGATAAATACACATAAAATTTACTTTCCAAAAAACGAGTCGTTTTCTTTTTTACAGGTTTGTCTTCTTCAGACATAGCAATGAGTTTAGATTAAATCTTAATTTACATTAAAATCATTAGTCTCAAGTCAAGTCTAGAGACAATTTTTTTTTATTTTCTAAAAGACTTTGTTAATTTTGAAAAGGCTCGAAAAACATTTATAATGTAAATCACTCTAGCCGAAAACATTTACCCCTAGTAAACACTAGGGGTTTTTTGATTAAACTTATTGTAAAAACAAAAGATGGTGCACTTCTTCATTTTTCAAAAACTGCCTTTAACGTTGATTGAATACCACGACAAAACCTAGTTTCTTTTTAATTAGTCCAAATAACAATTAACACATTATCAGTGATTTAGATAAAAAAAGATCTATTTTTAAACAAAATAAATATTATGGAAAATTTACAATTGAGTAATAGCTGTGTGAACTGTGCTAATTTTAATGATAATGCTAAGTCTTGTTCGTTTCACAAATTCGAAGTCAGTGAAAAATACACATGCGAAGAATTTAATCATTAGATTTTAATAAAATTCATTCATAAAGAGCATACGTTTGTTATGCTCTTTTTTTCTAATAAATTATCCCGACTGTTTGTTGCAGCAGGACTTGCCCATAAAATGTGTCTGAGAAAAATTGGAATTATATAAGTATTGACTCCTCTTTCTACCTCTTAACATTTTTAAAGTTTGAACACGTGCAGGGATTCCTATATTTTTTGAGTTTCTTTATATTGTGTATAAAATAAAATCAAATGAATATTTTAATTAAAGGAAGCTTTGCAACTAATTACGAAGAGGTCCACAAGGAATGGGTAAATGGTTCAAAAACAAGAGCTGAATGTTGCGATGAATCTCGATCAATCATAAGTAAAATTGATGATCATAACTACGTAGCTCTGTTGTTTGAGGTAGATTTTGAAAAAATGTTAGGCTTAATGGCTACGCCTGAAAGAGCTGAAATAATGAGAGAAAACGGAATAAAAAATGAAATGTACCAATTTTCACCATTAGGTTAAAACATTATCAGAATACCCTATTCTTTTTGCTTTTCATCTAAAATGACTCCAGTTTTTGGGTAATTACTGAATTGATTTATATTTTTTAGAGTCAAGGAAGTTTTTATCGCATGTTTCTTTTTGATTATCCAGCCAATTTCTATTGCACAGAGCTTATTCTAGAGTTTATACTATATTTCATAATAGTTTTAGTCATAAGACTTCTTCTTTTTGGTGCTGATCTTTATTTCTTGAAGAAAAAAAAACAGTTACCAAATCTCTTTCTTGAAAATGACCATCTACGACTTAAACTCTACAAAAATCAAAAAATAAAAGACAAGTACCGTGATGACCCAGAACTTTTAAGCCTTTTAATTCAGTTAGAAACAAATAATGCTACTGCGCTTCATGAGTATGTAAATACCTGGTCAAAAGTCAGAATTTCTTTTTTTCAATCTCTTGTAGGTGCGATTCCGATTTACTTTATAATTCGAATGGAGTGGGACCAATTCATTATTACATATATCAAACAAGTCATTCAAGCATTATCCACATTATAAAACGATTTATAACGGCTTATCTAGATCAAAAACAGGGATTAAATTCGATTGTTTAGGAGAAAAATCTGAATTTGTTTTCATGATGTCGCTCATAAATTTCCACCATTTTTGGACGATAGGATTATCTACCAAAGCCTGAGAATCTAGTTCTTCGCATGTTTGAAAAGCAAATACGCAGTTTGTTTCTTCATCATAGTAAATGCTATATTCTTCAATCCCTGAGGATTTTAAAAGTGTTTTCAGCTCTGGCCAAATTTATTGATGTCTTTTTTTATAGGTGGCTAAAGTTCCTTCTTTCAAATACATCTTAAAAGCTAGTTTTTTCATAATTACCGCGTTTTGATATTCTTAGATTTACAACAAGGTGAAAGTACTATATCTGTATATAAAAATATTTTTTCTTGTAGTAATCGTTTAATTTTGTTTTTAAATGTAAAGAATGAAAAATAGAGTTTACAGTTTAATAATTACTGTTTTGTTCGTCTTAGTTGAATCCTGTGCCACTAAAGATGATGGTCCTGATATAGACGTATCACCTCCTACAATCCCATCAAACCTAACTGTAAATGAAGTGACTACAAATACAATTGAGCTCAGCTGGAGTGATTCCTCTGACGATATTGCTGTGACGGGATATTCCGTTTATATCAATGATCAAATTATAAACAACACAGATCAAACCAATTTCATTCTTACTGATTTAACGCCGCAAACCTCTTACAATATTGGTGTAAGTGCATTTGATGCAGCAGCAAACAGCAGTGAAATTAATTATATTCAAACCATAACAAAGGCACCAAAGGAGTTAGCAGGTACCACAGAATTTTATGCCTCTAACACTGGTTTAGAAGGTTATATAATGGTTGATGACGCCGGAAATGATCGTGTGTTTCTGATGAATACATCTGCAGAAATCATTTATGAGTGGGATATTCCTTCAGGTATAGGAAATGATGTTGAACTTTTAGAGAACGGACAGCTTTTAGGCATCATGAAAGATGAAAATGCAAATCAAGACATCAGTTTTGGAGGGTATGGTGGAAAGTTGCAGTTCGTTCGGCCTGATAGTTCGGTAGAGTGGAATTTTGATATTTCAACAGATGAGCTGATCTGTCATCACGACGTTGAATTATTACCCAATGGTAATGTAATCACCCTTGTTTGGGAGCAGATGTCTGTTGAGGAGGCTACAGAGGCTGGATCTGATTTGAATTTAGCCATCGTTCCAGAAGCAGTGGTTGAAATCAATCCAACAACCAATGAAATAGTATGGGAATGGCATGCCAAAGACCATTTAATACAAGATTATGACGAAACAAAAAGCAATTATGGAGTAATTGCTAATCATCCGCGTAAAATCAATGTCAATTATGTAGGGGATAGAATGGAAGACATTATGCACGCCAATGGTCTTGAATACGACACTGAAGAAGACCTCATTTACATAAGTGTTAATTTTTACAGCGAGGTATGGGTTATCGATCACAGCACTACAACTGAAGAAGCTGCAACAGAAAGTGGAGGAAATAAAGGCTTTGGAGGTGATTTAGTATATCGATTTGGAAACCCAGAGGCCTACGACAACATCGGAGCCAGGCTTTTTTACAATAATCATCATCCCGTCTTATTCAACAGCTCAGAAGGAAAAACCCTTAGTCTTTTTATGAACGGTTATAATATTGAACAATCAACTGTCTATGAATTTGACTTTGATCAATCTTATTCCCTTGAAACAAACACCGATAACGAACCTGCTGTCAGATGGAGTTTTACACATCCAGATTTATATGCAGCCAAAGTATCGGGTATAGTTCGATTGCCAAATAACAATAGACTTATAACCGAGGGAGACTATGGGATATGGGAAGTGTCTCCTGATGGAAACGTCATATGGAAATTTTCAGGAAATGGTTTTTATTGGAGATCCTACTACTACGACAAAAATCATCCAGGAATAATTGCCTTAGGCCTTTAATAGGTTTAGCTCTTTTAGCATTAGATTAAAATTCGATTCTAATGCATTTAAATCTTTATCGTTTTCAAGCACGTAATCAGCTTCTACTTTAGCTGTCTCAGGGTCAATCTGTGCCTCCATTCTTTCTAAAATTTTCTGAGAATCAAGCCCGTTTCTTTTTTGCACTCTTAAAATGCGCGTTTGTTGTTGTGCTGTAACAAGAATGGTATAATCAAATTCATCTAAAGCCTCATTCTCGAAAATTAATGCTGATTCTTTGATTACAATTTCTGAAGACTGTCGTAAACACCAAGATTGAAAATCACCATAAACAAAAGGGTGTACCAAAGAGTTTAAAATAGATAAATAAAAAGAATCTTTAAAAACGATTGAAGAAAGGTATAATCGATTTAACTCATATTTTTCAGTTGTTTCATTGAAAACTTTATCTCCAAAGTAAAATTTCAATTTTTGGATAATCACTTCATTCGTCTCCATCAGAGTTGAGGCACGCTGATCAGAGTAATAAACTGGAAAACCATTCTTTTCAAATAGCGCTGCAATAGCTGATTTTCCGCTACCAATACCTCCAGTTAGGCCAACTTTTATCATCTTATACGTTCAAAAATTCTTAAAGAATCTGGTTCAAATTGAACATCCAAAATTTCCTTTTTTAATTTATCTACAGAAATAGTAAAATAATTCTTTTCATTTTTTACACTCAATCGAGGAAGTATCCACTTTGTCAATTCTTGACTGCTCAAATCTTGAAGTACCTTTTTATATCCTTTAACCTTGACGCTTACCGTCTCTGGTAAAAATAATTGATTTCTTAAAGAGTCGTTATTTTCAAACAATTTCTTTAAACCTACTTCATAAATTTTTTCTGTAAACTCTTCAACTGTTACAGAAACACTTACCTCTTGAGGAGAAAAAGAAACTAGTTCATTCTGCCGAAAATTACTAAAAGAAAGTATGTGTTGTGATTTTGCAGAGATTTCACCCAAGTTCAACTCCTCTGTATATATACGATCAATGTTTTTAATTACTTGAGATTCTCCAAAAAGTTCAACTGTTTCTGGATGTATAACAATTTGTACAAGCACAAAGTTTCTTTTTAACTTGAAATTAATATTTGGTAATATCTTAACCCGTTTAGACAATGAAGGAATTACATTTAAAAAAATAGTATCTTGATTTGACCAATTTAAAAATTCAACATTTGAAGGCAGCTCATCGATTTGAATTTGATCGAAATGATTTGGACTTAAGTAAAGTGATCCCGTTTCTGTAGTCGCATATTGGGTTAAAGATTTTATGCTGTATGTTCCTAGATTATTAGCTGCAAATCCAAAACCTGAAGATTTTAACTCTGCATTCGCTAGGTAAACAGAGTCCTGAAGAAGAAAACCGGCAGGTGTTTGTTCAATTCTTATCGGCACTTTAACAAAGGTCGAATAGGTAGCATTCAATTCACTTACAATCCAAACGGAAACAGAAATGAAAAGAAAAATTCCCAATCTGGAGAATTTGCCAGAAGTAAAAAACCTTTTCAACCAATTAAGTCTTTGCATGTTCGCCGAAAAAAAATTCAGGAAGAATCTCTTTAGGACTCTTCCGTGAGAATTTGATATAAATACTAGATCTTATGTAGCCGTATCCATAACCATAAAATTGAATCCACATGGCCAAAATAGACAATAACGTTAATTTAAGACTTTTGAATTCAATTAACGCCTTTATCATAACAATGAGGTGATATAATCCTATTGTACATAGTAAAAAGCCGTGAAGTGTGTTGATCTCAGCAATTATAATTCCCTCATTGAGATTTAAAATCATCATTCCTAGACAACCTAAAACGACAAGAATAAAAAGAGAAGGAAAAAGATGCGTAATCTTAAAGGATTTTTTATGCCAGTGAGACAAAATAGGTCGTACACTTCCAAACTTATAGACTTGGATGTAGAACGATTTAATGTTAATTCTTCTTTTGTGAAAGACCAAAGCCTTTGGAAAATATCGAGATTGAAATCCCATTTGGTGTAAACGAATGCTCAAATCAGGGTCCTCTCCTGGGTGGATATTTGAAAAGCCCTTTGAAGCTTCGAACGCCTTTTTTGAAAGCCCCATATTAAAACTTCTTGGTTCGAACTTGGTAAGAGCTCTTTGGCTACCTCTAATCCCACCAGTTGTAACCCATGAGGTCATTGAAAAACTAATAGCCTTTTGTAAATCTGAAAAATTCGAATCTGCACCATCGGGGCCACCAAAAAAATCTGCAGGCTTATGTTTTAACTCATTACAAATCTCCGTTAAATAAGAAGATGGCAATACACAATCAGAATCAACTAAGAGAAAATAATTCCCCGAAGCCCGTCTCATTCCATAATTTCTAGAATCTCCTGGACCTGAGTTTGATTTGAAGAAATACAGAATGTTCAAACTGTCTTTGAAATGCTCACAAATACGCTCACATTTATCTAAAGAACCATCCTCCACAATTACGACTTCAAAGTCATTGCTATAATCTTGATTTTTTAAAGAACATAAAAGTTCCTCAACCTCATCAGGTCGATTATATACAGGAACTACAAGGGATAATTTAATTTCTTCGGGCATCAAAGGTTTTTCCTATTCTTGAAAAACATCCACAATTTCTTGGCTAACACCAGTGTTTGAAAATCCTCCATCATGGAAGAGGTTTTGCATGGTCACTTTACGCGTTAAATCGGAAAAAAGTGCAAGGGTGTAGTTCGCGCAATCTAATGCCGAAGCATTGCCTAAAGGCGACATTTTTTCAGCGAATGAAATAAACCCATCAAACCCTTTAACTCCTTTCCCAGCAGTCGTTGGCGTTGGGGATTGTGAAATAGTATTTACACGAACATTTTTTTCCTTACCAAAGAAATAACCAAAACTCCTCGCTATTGATTCAAGGTAAGCTTTGTTGTCTGCCATATCATTATAATCAGGAAAGGTGCGCTGAGCAGCCATATATGTTAAGGCCACAATACTCCCCCATTCATTCATTGCATCTTTTTTAAAGAGCGTTTGCATCACCTTGTGAAATGATAGCGCCGAAACGTCCCAACCTTTTGCTGTAAAGTCATAATTCTCATCGGTATAAGGTCTTCCTTTACGCACATTAACTGACATTCCTATCGAATGTAATACGAAGTCGAATTTTCCTCCAAGAATTTCCATCGATTGATTAATCAAGTTGGTAAGATCTTCAATAGATGTAGCGTCCGCCGTAATAATTTCAGAATTCGTTTTCTTTGCCAAATCTTTGATTTGTCCCATTCTCATTGCAATTGGAGCATTGGTTAAAACAAATTGCGCACCCTCTTCATGAGCTCTTTCAGCAGTTTTCCAAGCAATCGAATTTTCATCTAGAGCTCCAAAAATTATCCCCTTTTTTCCTTTAAGTAAATTAGTCATGTTTATGTTTTTTAAGGCATTCAAAGATAAGCAGAAAATAAGCTTCTCAATAACCTAATAATGTTTTGGCATGGTCAATAGCAGTACTATTTGGCTTTTCTCCAGCAATCATATTAGCTACTTCTTTCACGCGCTCCTGGTTACTCAAATAAAAGACTTTTGTCAAGGTTTTATCCGCAGAGGTTTGTTTATCAATTTTGATATGATAATCTCCTTTTGAGGCTAATTGAGGCAAATGCGTAACCGCCAATACTTGAGTACGTCCTGCCATCATTGACATCATGTTGGCCATTTTATCCGCAATATTTCCTGAAACTCCAGTATCAATTTCATCAAAAATCACAGTCGGAAGCGCAAGATATTGACTACACTCAAACTTAATAGCCAACATTATTCTGGATAATTCGCCTCCAGAAGCAATCTTTTTTAATGTAGTTACAGGCATTCCCTTATTGGCAGAAAATTTAAAATCAATAGAACTCAACCCATTAAATTGAAAATGTTCAAGAAGCCTTAGTTCAATTACAAAGTCCGAATGCGGCATTCCCAAGGCACTCAGATGTGTTGTAATTGCATTTTGCAAAGAAGCTGAAGCGTTTAACCTATTTTGATGAATCTCTTTTCCTTGGTTTTGAATCACAGTTCTCAGTTTCTCTAAGCCCTGATTCAAGTTTGCTATTTTTTCGTCATACGATTGCTGCGATGAAGAAAACGCAAGAAGCTCATCTCGTTTTCGGATAAGTTCGTCAAGGGAATTGCACTGATGTTTTCTAAACAAGGCTTCATAACTACCTAACAACTCATCTACGATTTGCAATCGTCTAGGATCAACAATGATGCGCTCCGCTTCTTGATTTAATGACTCTTGAAAGTCTAATGCCTCTAGTCTAATACTCTGTAAACGCTCATATAGGTTTTCAAGCGCTGTCGATGTAGTTGACATTTTCTGCAATGTTCTAAGAGATTCATCTAACAAGAGTTCAATACCATTACGCTCTTCCCCAAATAACTGATTAATATGCTGTATCTGTGTTAAAAGAAATTCCGCAGAAGAAAGTATCTTTTGTTCTTCTTCTATATCCTCAAGAACAATTCCATCTAATTGAACTGATTGAAGTTCTTGAAGTAAAAAAGCGTTCAGCTCTATATTTTTTTGTACATCTGAATATTGATGCTCTAGTTGAGCCTTTTCGTTTTCACATTCCTTATAGGAATTATAATTTGATTGATAACGATCTATCAATTCTCGGTGATTTGAAATAGAATCCAACAACTTGAGCTGTTCCTTTTCTTGTAATAAATAAAAGGTGTCATGCTGTGCATGTATATCAACAAGCATTTTGGCAAGTTCTGAAAGCACCTCCAGGCGAACAGGACAGTCGTTGACAAATGCTCTGCTTCTGCCATTAGGGTTAAGCTCTCTTCGAATCAGGGTGTCCTCAAAATAATCGATATCATTAGCATCAAACCAAGATTTATGAGCAGAACTAAGTTGTACATTAATTTCAATGACACATTTTTTGGATGCATTAGTTAAAACAGATAAGTCGGCACGTTTTCCAAATCCAAGGGCAATTGCTTCTAACACAATAGACTTACCTGCTCCTGTTTCACCCGTAATTACAGATAAACCGCCTTGAAAATTCAAGGACATTTCTTCAATAAGTGTAAAATTTTGAATTTGAATAGTCGAAATCACGATAAATCAATTAGAGGTAGTCCATTTATTCGTGTAATAAGGTGCGACCTTATTCAGTATTTTTATAAGTCGTTCCAATTTTTGCTCCTCTTCAGCTTCTTTAAACAAAAGAGCGTTAATTTCATCTGATTTAGCATCAAAGAGCATTCTCAGTAATACCGCATTGCCTCTCTGTCTAGATAAATTTTCAATTGATAGCAGTGATTCATAAATATTATTTTGACCCTGCTCATAATCAGCCTCTAATAAATCCATTCCATTAATGTGATAATCGTAATACAATCTTCGAAAATTATCAAAGGCATTATTTAAGATGTCGTTCGCATAATCTGTTCTTGTCTTAGGCCATGAAAAAGCACTATTAGCTAACATTTGCACCGAAATTTGATTGGCAGAATCAAAATAAGCTGATCCTCCATTCAAAGCAAAACTGTCCGCGTGAAATCCCAATACTAAAAATGTGTAGTAACTGACTACACTAACCAAATTAGAATTTGGTGCATTTAGATTAAGAGCAAGCGGAGTGCCCATTTCATATTTAAAATTAACTGAAGGGTCATTTATTAATAAGAGCGGGGTCTGATAGGATGTATTATACACTGGTCGATTATAGCTAATTTGAAGGGTACATTGATACACATCATTTTCATACTCATTGACAATGAAATAGTATCTAATGTTTAATCGGGATTGATTTGGATACACTTCGGAAGACCAGTTTGTTGAATTTAAAAAAGACCGCAGACTTGATTGTAAATTTTGAAACTGCTGAATATTTGTTTGATTGATTTGGTCTGTATTAAAAAACACTTCAGCATTGAGTTGTTGTGCAAAAGAAAATTGTACCTGTATAAACAAGAACATCACACCTAGAAGACCTCGCAATTTAAATCTCATTTTTTATTTTCAAAATTTCTACCCAAATATCTTTGGCAACATCTCTTTTATTCTTCAGAGGAATCGATTTTTGAACACTGTTGGCAGTTATAAAATCGACCTTGTTGGTGGTATTTCCAAAACCCGCTCCTTCGACTTTCAGTGAATTTAATACAATAGCATCTAAATTTTTTATTCTTAATTTTTTAGACGCATTTTCAAATTCATTTTCAGTTTCAAGGGCAAAACCAATTAAAAGCTGATGTTTCTTAATTTGTCCAAGCTCAAAAAGGATGTCTTTGGTTTTTACCAAATCTAAATTAAGAGAATCTCCTGACTTTTTTATTTTTTCGTTTTGCTTGGCCTTAGGCTGATAATCTCCAACGGCCGCAGCTGATATTACAATTGTAGATTCATCAAAGTTCTTAATCATCTCATATCTCATTTCATCAACGGTTTCAACATTTGTGATATATACATTTGGATTGTTCAAATTCAAATGTACCGGACCACTGATGAGTTTAACCCTTGCTCCCAGGATTGCAGCCTGTTCTGCCAACATATACCCCATTGTCCCCGTAGATGGATTACTGATAAATCTTACCGGATCTAAATACGCTCTAGTAGGGCCAGCTGAAATCAGAACGCTATGACCTTTAAGAGGCTTATTAGAAGTATATATATCAATCATTTCTTCTAATATATCTTCAGGTTCAGCCATTCTTCCTTTTCCGTGTAAACCACTGGCAAGAAATCCTTCACCAGAATCTATGAGGTGTATACCTTGTTTTCTCAAGACATTAAAATTTTCTTGAGTGGTTTGATGTTTATACATCTCTAAGTCCATTGCTGGGGCGACAAAAGTTTCACCTCTAAATGATAAAAAACAAGCGGTTACAATATTGTCGCAAAGACCCCGGGCCATTTTTGTCAAAGTATTTGCAGTGGCGGGAGCAACAAGAAGAATATCTGCCCAATCAGATAAATGAACATGATTATTCCACTTAAAGCTTCCCTTTTTCTCTTCGATAAGTTCAGTGTAAACTTCGTGACCAGATAAGGCTGCTAATGTAAGTGGAGTTACAAAATCTCTAGCCGCTGGAGTCATTACAACTTTAACATCGGCCCCCTCTTTTTGAAGTAATCGCACTATAAGTGCTGACTTGTATGCAGCGATACCTCCCGTAACAGCTAATAGAATTTTTGAACCAGAAAGCATGCTGCATCAGAGAATTATTCCTCTCTCTCCGTATTTCTGAAATAGATTTTATCCTTTAACCACTCCTCTACGGCTAATGCGTGTGGCTTAGGAAGTTTTTCGTAAAATTTTGAAACCTCAATTTGCTCCTTATTTTCGAAAACCTCTTCGAGATTATCACTATAAGTGGCAAACTCTTCTAATTTTTCAAGTAACTCTTTCTTGATTTCTGAATTAATCTGAATCGCTCTTTTGGCTACTACCGAAATGGATTCATAAATGTTTTCAGTTTTCTGATCAAATTCGTTTTTATCAATTGTCGTAGTTGATACAGAGGCGTTAGTGTTTCTCAAGTTTGCCATATATAAAAGGGTGTAATATTATTTTTCTGTAGTTGTTTCTGTTGTTTCTGTTGCATTTATTCTAATAAAATCAACTTCTCCTTTCAAACCGGCATCAATAATTGAAAAGAGCGTTAAAGATTCTTCTTCAAATTTGGATTGGGGATAATTCTTTTGAAAAGAATCAAAATATTCCTTAGCCGTTTCAAAACGCTCTTTCATTTTATCGAAAGTACTATTCATGGCTAATTGGGTTGCTGATTTCAGTCGTATATAATATGCTTCTTCTCGGTAAATAGAGCCTGGATTTTCAGATATAAAGTTATCCATAGATTTCATAGAAGCCTTTAGAACAGGAAAGTTGAACTCGCCTAGACGATCAAATTGTTTACCAATTTCGAATGCCTTACGTTCTTTTTTAATTCCCAACTCTATGGCCATTTCACTCGCCTGATTAAAGAACTCTGAATTTGGATAGGCATTAATGAATAATTGTAATTTAGACAGCGCCTTATCTGTATCAGATTGATCTAAAGAATATTTCGGGGACATCAAATAATAACTCTTTGCCTCATAAAATGTGGCTTGTTCCCTTTTATCAGAACCAGGATAAGATTTAATAAATCGCTCGAATTGATAAGATGATAAATAATAAGACTTGGTTTTAAATTGGGCATCCGCAAAGAAAAATGACAGTCGCTCTCCTTGTGGTTTACCAACATATTTCGGAGCGATTAATTCAAAGAGGTGCTTAGCGCGAGGGTAATCTTCCTCTTCATAATACTTCATAGCATACTCATACATCTCTTTATTGTCATTGTTCTTTAAAATTTTTTGATACTCGTTACAAGAAGCAAACATACATGTGAATAGTGACAAAAAGACAAACCTTTGGTAATATATTCTTAGCATTCTGCAAAATTAGGCAATATGCGGCAAAGAAAAAAGCTTAATTTCCTTATAGGCAATCCTGATTTTTTGGCTCAAATCTGATGAGGCTTCAATCAATGGTAAACGCAGAATTGAAGAGCACAATTCTAGTTCATTCAAGATAGCCTTAATACCAGTTGGATTACCCTCTATTGATGTACAATCAATCAGTTCTTCTAGTTGTGCGAACAATTCAACGCATTTTACTCGATCACCTTTTCGCGCTTCTGTCATCATTTTAGCAAATTGAGCCGGAATAGCAGCAGCAACAACAGAAATGACACCATGCCCTCCCATGAGTTCGCTGTAAACCGCAGTGGAATCATCGCCCGAAATAACAGCAAAGTCAAGTGGAACCTGATTAATCAATTGTTTAAAGTGCTCTAAATCTCCACTAGCCTCTTTTAATCCGATAACATTATTGAGTTCATTAGCGATTTTAACAACAGTATCAACTTCCAAATGTACTCCCGTTCTTGATGGGACATTATAAGCAAGAATTGGTAGATCGATATGGGTATTTAAATATGCATAATATGCAAATAACCCTTTTTGAGAAGGACGAATATAGTAAGGGGTTACACATAATACTGCCTGATATTCCTCGCTAGGAAACACCTTAAATTCCTGACACAACTGTTGAGGACTAGTTCCGCCTAGACCAAGTACTAAAGGCACTCTGCCCGAAACCTGATCAGCAACAAAACGAGCTATTTGAATTTTCTCGTCAAGGGATAATAATGGTGTTTCAGCGGTAGTTCCAAGTACAATGAAATACCGTACGCCTTGAGATATATTGAATTCAATAATATTCTGTAAAGAATCGAAATCAACATTAAAGTCATCGTCGTAAGGAGTTGGCAGCGCGACTCCTAAACTGTATTGTTCACTTCTAAAATTTATATGCATTTACTGTACTAACTTTGAAATAACAGATTTAAATGTTTCAAACTCTTTGATACTACTATCAATTTCAATGTCGTTCAGTTTGTTATTTGAAGAAGAGAATCCTATTCTGATTTTAGATTTAGACTTTAGTGAAATGAGGCTAAGGAGTAAAGGACTATTCTCAAAGTAATTGAATAGCAAATCGTATTCCCTGCGAACAAAGTCATCAAAAAACCTATTGTCTATAGTTCCTTTCCATCCTAGATCGTCTTTCGTACAATATTGTATCCCAAATGGGACCAATTTTTCTTCTTTCTTTTTATATCCTAAAATGAACATCCTTGTCTTTGGCACATCCAGCATTTCGCATAAATCGTATAATTTATCCGTTTCACTAAACTGATCGATATCTACAAGAACTGCCACGTTTTTATACTTTCCATTTAAGGTATAATTACTGACAGTTTTGTCCAATAGATTATTCCTAATTTGCCAGTATCCCGACATCCATTTTAACGCTTGAACAATCATTGACTTAACAAATATGAAGGTTGTTTAGAGTAAAGGATGAGTTTATTCATTATTTCGTAAAATTAGAAACAAAATGTAAAATAAAAGATAATTTATAACAAAATTGATTAAAAAAAATCATTTTATATCTGTCAAATTATTGAGTTTATTTTCAAATTCAATTTCTGATAAAATAGGTATACTCAATGATTCAGCTTTTTTCTTTTTGGCTGGACCCATTTGGTTTCCAGCGATTAACATGTCCGTTTTAGCAGATATAGACGAGACATTTTTACCTCCTAGTTCTTCTATCAACTGTTTTATTTCACTTCTGCTATAGTTATCAAAAACACCAGAGACTATGATATTTTTTCCTTCAAAAAGCTGCACTCTTTGACTTTGATTAGTTTGGGTAATCTCAAAAACTAAACCCTCTTGTTTTAATCGTTCGACAGTAATTTGATTAGGTTCCAGAGCAAAGAAGGATAAGACACTTTCTGCTATTCTAGGACCTATTTCATTGATTGCCACAAGCTCTTCATAAGTAGCGCAACTCAGCTGATCTATTGATTCAAATTGCTTTGCTAAAGTTTTAGCAACAGTCTGTCCTACATGGCGAATACCAATACCGAATAGAACCTTAGCAAAAGGTTTATCTTTTGATTTTAATACACCTTCTAAAAGATTATCTACTGATTTTTGGGCCATTCGATCTAAAACAAGTAATTCTTCTGCCTTGAGCTGATACAAGTCTTCAATGCGATTGATAAGACCCTCATCAACTAATTGAGAAACAGTCTCAGAACCCAAACCTTCAATATCCATAGCATTTCTCGAAATGAAATGTTGAATTCTACCTTTTATTTGGGGAGGACAATACTCTGTATTTGGACAATAATGTTGAGCCTCTCCTTCAATTCGAATCAACTTTGTTCCACACTCCGGACAGTTTTCAATAAAATTTACGCAAGAATTTTGACCGCTTTCACCTGAAACCACAGCAACAATTTTAGGAATAATCTCCCCCCCTTTTTCAACATAAACTCGGTCATTTAAGCACAATCCTAACTTTTCAATCTGATCTTTATTATGTAACGATGCTCTTTTTACTATGGTACCAGCCAGCAGCACTGGTTCTAGTTGAGCTACTGGAGTTATCGCTCCTGTTCGCCCCACTTGATAAACGACGTCAACTAATCTAGTAATTGCATTTTCAGATTCAAACTTAAAGGCTAGAGCCCATCTAGGTGATTTCGAGGTAGCGCCAAGAAACTCCTGATGCTCGAGTGAATTTACTTTAAAAACTATACCATCAATCTCAAAAGGCAAATTATTTTTTCGCTCAGCCCAATGATTTATAAAATCTTGTACTTCATCTAAGCTTTTGCATAATTTATAGTGTTCAGGAATTTTAAATCCAAATTGAGATAAGGATTCCAAAACTTCTAATTGAGTTTTAAATGGTAAGTTTTCACCAGCAACGGCATAAGGCAAACAAGTTAATTTTCGCTTCGCCACTTGACTGCTATCTTGAAGTTTAAGCGATCCTGAAGCAGTGTTTCTAGGATTCATATAAGTGGTTAAACCCAAACTACTGCGTTCGCTATTAATGCGCTCAAATTCACTTTTCTCGAGAATAACTTCGCCTCTTATTTCAAAAAAAGCAGGAAAATGACCCCTTAACTCCAGAGGTACAGTTCTTACTGTTTTAATGTTTGATGTGACAACATCTCCTTGAAAGCCATCTCCCCTAGTTACAGCGCTACTCAACTTGCCGTTCTCATAAATTAGATTAATTGAAGCACCGTCATATTTCAGTTCGCAGCTTATCTCAATGTGCTCGCGACCTGTTTCATTATTGATTGTTTTTAAGCATCGATCATACCAGGTTACAAACTCTTCATAACTGTATGCATTATCAAGAGAATACATCCTACTAGGATGATTTTTATGTTCGAAGTTTTTAGTTACGCTACCCCCAACACGAACTGTTGGTGAGTGTTCATCGTACAATTCGGGGTGAAGTCGTTCTAATTTTTCCAACCGTTTAAGCTTTAAATCAAAATCGTAATCACTTATTTCTGGTTGATCCAGAATGTAATATTTGTGATTGTGGATTTGAATTTCTTTCCGAAGCTGTTGTATCTCTTCTCTTTCTGTCATTCTCGAATATTCACTTCAATAAATCGTTTTTTATCATTGAGGTCTTGATGAATCTCGATATCTCCCAGAGGTTTCACCAAATCGATTAATTGATCAAGACATTTTGGGTTGATCTCCAAAAAAAGACTTCGAGTTTTCAAATTTCCAAAATTAATGGATTGAACCATCGCCTTGTAATATTTTAAGGGATCAGCATCGGGAACAAACAAGGCGGTTTCAGGTTCAAAATAAAGAACATTGCTATGCATTAAATTTTTTTCTAATTCAAGCACATATGGCGGATTTGAAACAATAATATCAAACTTTTGTGCCGAATTAAAATTGCGCATATCACACTGTTCAAAATCAATAGAATATCCATGCGAAACTGCATTATAATTCGCAATATCCAAAGCCTTTTGAGAAATATCCACACCAACTATAAAGGCATTTTGAAATTTTGACTTCAACGCTATTGCAATACAACCACTTCCCGTTCCTAAATCAAGTATCTGAAGTTCTGCACTCTTTCTGTTTTGATTTTTTGAATAAATAAGTCGCACTAATTCTTCCGTTTCCGATCTTGGAATGAGCACACTTGAATTCACTTTAAAACTGAGGTCGTAAAAAAAAGCCTGTTCGGTAAGGTACTGAATAGGAGTGCATCGATTCAAGCTACTTAGACCCTCATGGAATTTCTTAATTTGGAGTGCATTTAATTCTTTTTTAGGAGTATACACATGAATATAAGGGTTGACATCCATATAATCTTGCAAAAAAAACTTGTACAAAGACCTGAGTTCATTTTGATCATAAATCGAAGACATTTTTTCAAAAAACAAACCCTTAGCCTTCATCCAATCCATAGGTTAAAGGTTTAAAGTCATAAACACCGAGCATGAGGGATGCCCAGTTTCACCTATAGGCTCATCGATATATTCAAAACCAAAATTTTTATACAATCGCTGGGCAGTTTGCATTTGAGGCATAGTTTCAATATAACACAGTGAATACGCGTCATTTTTTGCTTCTTCAAGAACCCTCTTCATCATTAAAGCGCCCATACCTTTACCTCTTGTTTGTGGGTAGAAATACATTTTTTGAATCTCACAGATATGAGCCTCAGAATTTAGTATAGGACCATATCCACAACCTCCCAGGACATTTTCATTTTCATCAACAATTACAAAATACTTTGCCTGGTCTAAATCCTTATAATAATCATAAAGACTAAAAAGAAAAGGATCAGAGTAAGCCGTTCCTTTTTTAGGTACTTCATGTTCGATTAAAACTTGCTGAATGAGGGCTCCCATTTGTTGATTATCCTTTTGTTCAATTGCCCTTATTCTCATTTTTAAGAAACTTTTTTATTTAGATTATACCTTTGCAACGTGAATATACATGAAAAATACATGAGCCGTGCAATTCAAATTGCTCGAAAAGGAAGTGTTCAAAGTAGGCCAAATCCATCAGCAGGCTGCCTTGTTGTCATGAATGAATGTATTCTGTCTGAGGCCCATACTTCCAGTTATGGCGGTCCACATGCAGAAGTAAATGCACTCAGAAAAATTCCTGATGACACGGATCTAAGTGAAGCTACCTTATATGTTACTTTAGAGCCCTGTAATCATTTTGGTAAAACACCACCTTGCTCACACTACATCGTAGAAAGAGGTGTAAAAAATGTCGTCATAGGTATGGTTGACCCCAATCCCCTTGTGGCTTCAAAAGGCATTGCTCATCTTCGCAAAAATGGAGTTTTAGTCAGCACCGGAGTTCTAGAAAAAGAATGTCAATATCTCCACCGTCATTTTACCTGTTCAATACTAAAAAACAGGCCTTATATACATCTAAAATGGGCACAATCTACAGATAATTTTATAGCGCCCAATGAATTGAATAGAGCTGAAAAACGCAGACCATTTTGGATTTCTAATTCTGACAGTAAGCAATATGTACATTTGTTGAGAACCCAATACCAATCAATTCTAATAGGTAGTAACACACTTTTAAGAGACAATGCCGAATTAAATGTTCGACTTTGGAAAGGACCAAGTCCCTTACGCGTTATTTTTTGGGGAAATCCTAAAGTTTCTGACTTGACGATATTTAAAGACGAGATCCCCACACTAATACTCTCTAAGCATCAGAAAAAAAATACTGACTTCCCTGATCACATTGAAGTACAAGCGATTTCAAATAGTGAAGATTCCATAAACTTTCTCTTCCGTATACTCGCTAAAAAAGGTATTCAAAGTTTATTGGTTGAGGGAGGGGCGGAAACACTAAATTCGTTTATAAATAAGGGGCTATACGATGAAATTACAGTGATAGAAAATACCGATCTAAAACTTCAAAGTGGAATTAAAGCTCCTGTTTTTGATAGGTCTGCACTTATAGAGGTCATTAAGCACAATTCAGATGTAATTAACACCTACACATATGGATAAGCTACAACCAAATTATTTTACCATTTATAGACCCACAGAAGAGGTTTTAATAAAAATCAAAAAAAGCAAATTCTTATCCTATGCTTACCCTGTTCAAAATGAAGAGCAATGCAATAGATTACTCGCTCTTCTAAGAGATAAACACAAAAATGCAAACCACGTCTGTTACGCTTATCGTTTAAAGAAAAATGAAAAACACAAATACAGTGATGATGGAGAACCTAAAAATACTGCAGGATTCCCTATCTACGGCCAACTTCTATCAAAAGAACTACAAAACACATTAATCGCTGTAGTGCGTTATTTTGGTGGGGTAAAATTAGGGTCAGGAGGATTAGTTCAAGCGTATAAGCAAAGTGCATCTGCAGCAATAGAAAACACACAAATTATACCTCTCATTGAATTCTGTAATGCAGAAGTGCAATGTCGAATAAAAGACTACGACCGTGTCTTTCACATAATCTCCACATTTAAGGCTCAAATCTTAGAAAAAAAGATATCCCAAAGTTGTGAGCTCAAGGTACGAGTTCAAGAAAATAAGTTCGAGGCCCTTAGAGAAAATTTAACTCAATTGTACCCAACAAAAACGATTTTGTTATTGGATTAACGACAAGAGAAAATCAGGGAGAGCTGTGGGTTTGAACAAATTCAATTTTACGCAGACTAAGGTTACCTTAGCCCTACAAACAAGATCGCCTTCTTTACTTTTAATTACGGTTTCAAATAGTAGTTTACACCTACCTGTTTCAATTAAACTTGTAAATAAAGTAAGTTCATCATCGTATTTTGCTGGCTTTTTATAATCAATATCGATAGAAACCACAGGTAGACCATATCCTTGATTTTCTAACTCTTGATAAGACATACCTCGTATTCTCAAATATTCAATTCTAGCAATTTCAAGATAATTTATATACTCAGAGTGATGTACAATGCCCATTTGATCGGTTTCACCATATCGCACCCTGAGTTTAGTTTTATTTTGAAATTCAACCATGCCCAGAAACTATGTGAAAATTTTAATATTTACAAACGAAAAAAAATTTTTTTGTAAAAAATTTATACAAATATTTGTTAAAGATATTAGAACGGATAAATTCCAGTGTCTATAATCTTAGGTTCAAAAAATTACACTAATAATCAATGCTTCAAAACCACCAAGATATTTGGAAGAGTTGTCTTGTCTTTATAAAAGATAATATACAGGCTCAAGCGTACAAAACTTGGTTTGCACCTATTAATCCCGTAAACATTGAGGGCAATGTGTTGAGCATTGAAGTACCGAGCAAATTTTTTTACGAATGGCTTGAAGAACATTATGTCAGTCTTCTTAAGGTTGCTCTCAAAAGAGAACTCGGAGAAAGCGCTAGACTAGTGTATGTAATCAAAATGTCTAGTTCTAAGACAAAAGCAGAACACACTGAGCAAATACCTAGCTCAAATAAATTCAGAGTGCAGCCTCAAGAGGTGGACGTTCCAATTTCCAAAAGAGATCCATCACTAAGAAATCCTTTCGTGATTCCTGGAATCAGAAATATTAAAATTGACTCTCAGCTCAATAGCAATTACACATTCAATGGCTTTATCGAAGGTGAATCAAATCGACTTGCTAGATCAGCAGGAATGGCAGTGGCAAATAAACCAGGTGGTACATCATTTAATCCTTTTTTGATTTTTGGAGGCGTTGGACTCGGAAAAACGCATTTAGCACATGCTATAGGTATTGATATTAAAGAAAAACATCCGGAAAAAACCGTGCTGTATATTTCGGCTGAAAAATTTACTCAACAATACATTGATTCCGTTAAAAGTAATACGAGAAACGACTTCATTCACTTCTATCAATTGATTGACGTACTAATTATCGATGACGTTCAGTTTTTAGCCGGAAAAAGTGGAACACAAGATGTGTTTTTTCATATTTTCAATCACCTGCACCAAAACGGAAAACAAGTCATTTTAACGTCGGATAAGGCACCTGTCGACATGCAAGATATTGAACAGCGCCTTTTATCAAGATTCAAGTGGGGCCTATCCGCAGAATTGCAGTCCCCTAATTACGTTACTAGAATTGCTATTCTAAAACACAAAATTTTCAAAGATGGGGTAGATATACCCGAAGAAATTATAGAATACGTAGCCAAACACGTCAAAACCAACGTTCGAGAATTAGAAGGTGCCATAATATCTCTCATCGCTCAAGCTTCGTTCAATAAGAAGGACATTACTATTGAGTTAGCAAGAGTTGTTGTAGATAAGTTTGTCAAGAACACCAAGAAAGAAGTATCCATAGATTATATCCAAAAAATGGTTGCCAATTATTTTGAAATGGATTTGGAAACACTTCAATCGAAAACAAGAAAAAGACATATTGTTCAGGCTAGACAGCTAGCCATGTATTTCTCAAAAAAATACACTAAAGCTTCGTTGGCATCTATCGGCTCGCATATTGGTAAAAGAGATCACGCCACAGTTCTACACGCCTGTAGAACTGTAGAAAATCTTTCAGATACAGATAAACAATTCAAAAAGTACATTGAGGACCTGAATAAAAAATTTGTCTAATACAGATGAGGAATAGAATTCTTATCGTTTGTCTTGGTAATATATGCAGATCACCACTGGCCCAAGGAATATTTGAATCCTACGTTACTGAGAAGGATATATTAATCGATTCAGCAGCAACGTCCAATTACCATCAAAACGCAAGCCCTGACCACAGATCGATTAAGGTTGGTCTGAAGCACAATATAGATATTACATCTCAACGATCGCGTCAAATAAAAGCCAGCGACTTTTACGATTTCGATGAAATTTATGCTGTGGACCAATCCGTTTTTGAAACTCTTCTAAAGTTGGCACCCAAAAAAGAATTCAAGCATAAAGTGAAAATGATAGACAATAGAGATGTACATGATCCCTATTATGGTAATGAAGATGATTTTGAAGCTGTATTTCAACACTTGGATTCCTGTATTCAAAAATTGATTTCATAACTTTAAGTATGCATCAAGGTCAACTCATCCTTATACCGGTGACATTGGGTACTTCTAATCCTTTAGAAGTTTTACCTATCTCGATTAGAAAGAAAATAGAGCAGCTCAATCACTTTATCGTTGAGAATGAAAAAGCAAGTCGTGCCTTCATAAAATCATTAACTCCTAGCAAAAAACAAGATAAATTAAAGTTTTTTCAACTAAACAAATACACTAATGAATCTGAATTACCAGAGTTCCTAAAGCCTTGCCTAGATGGCATATCTATTGGGTTAATGTCCGACGCTGGATGTCCTGGTATTGCTGACCCGGGGGCGGAAATTGTCAAAATTGCGCATCAATTAGACATAACTGTCGTGCCTATGGTTGGGCCAACGTCAATTATATTAACCTTAATGGCTAGTGGATTAAATGGGCAATCTTTTGCATTTAATGGTTACCTGCCTATTGACACGGGCCTCAGAAAACGAAAAATTAAAGACCTAGAAAAAAGAGCGAAGTCCGAAGGGCAATCTCAACTATTCATGGAAACTCCATACAGGAACAAGAAACTTTTTCAAGATTGTTTAAAGTATCTTCATTCTTTAACATATCTGACCTTAGGGCTTAACATGACCCTTCCCAATGAGTATGTAAAAACAAAAAGCATTGCCGAATGGAAGAAAATTGAATCGACTATGAACTTAGATAAACAACCTTGTATTTTTGCTATAGGCAGTGAACAACCCTATCGATAAATCTTATTTCTATTTAACCATTTAGAATATTTTCGACTCTTTCTATTGTGCTCTTTCAATGTTTTTGAAAAATCGTGGTAACCAGGATTTTCAATATCAGCAACAAAGTAAAAATAATTGTGCTCTTCAGCATTTAACACTGCATCTATAGCGGACACCCCGGGCATTCCTATTGGCCCAGGAGGAATACCTTTATACCGATAAGTATTATACTTTGAATCAATTGTCAAGTCTTTATATAAAACTCTCTTAATAATAGTATCTCTGTCGTTCAAAGTCTCACGAATTGAATATATAACAGTCGGATCTGCCTGAAGCTTGATACCATGCTTTAGACGATTCAAATAAACGCCTGCAATAGTGGGCTGTTCTTCTCGTTTAAGAGATTCTTTGTCAACAATAGAGGCTAAAGTATAAATTTCCGCAAAACTCAATTCTAATATTTTTGCTTTATTTCTTCGACTCTCAGTCCAGAATTTGAGATACTCATTAGACATCTTAGTCCACAATTGCTCCGCACTAGTATTCCAATAAAACTCATAGGTATTTGGAATGAGCATACTCATCATTTGCTTATAATTGAGTTCTGACTCATTTATTTTAGCCTTACTCATGAATATGTCGATGATTTGAAGGCTATCACATTCCAATTTATTACCCATGTAAGCCGCAAAATCTTCTAGATAGTCTAAATTATTAAAAGTAATCTTTATGGGATTATTTTGAGATCTTAGCACATTGATTATCTGATTATTATTCAGGCCTTTTTGAAGTATAAATCGACCAGCCTTAATGTTAGAAAAATACTTTTTACGTGCTGCGACAAATAGAAAGTCATCACTTCGTTCAATGTGAGGCTCTAAAATATTCATAAGCATTTTAGAAGATGTGTTTGTTGGAATTAAAACTTCTACCTTATCCTCTGTGAAATTTGTATTCGGCTGAAATATTTTGCGATATACACCGAAAGACAAGACACAACAAACAACTAAACCTAATACTAAGATGTATTTCAAAACTTTAGCAATCATTTTAATTTTTTTTGAAATAAAACCTGATCTCGATGGTCGTCATCTTGCTGAAATGATTCTTTAGTCTGATCATCTGCTACAATATAGTTCATTGCATTAAAAAGAGAAATACTGGCTTGGTTATTTTGGAGAACATGGGCGAATACGTATTTACAGTATAGAACCTCTCTTAAATAAGACTCTAGCAAAAATAAAGCTTGTTTCGCATGCCCTTTTCGTCGATAATTCTCGTCATAAATAATAATCCCCACACCTATTTGCTGATTAAAAGGATCATATTCAAATAAATCTATACAACCTATCTGTCCATATTCTTGAATTTCTATAATATACCTGAATTGCCGACTGAGCAAAATAGGTTGTTTCGCACCTTCAATGAAATTTCTCAGTTCACTGGTAGTAAGCGACTTTTTTGTTCCGCTTAAATGCCAGTAAGCTTTGTCATTTTCGAGTTTAAAGAGAAAGTCAAAATCTGATGAATCAACCGCTCTAACAATAAGTTCTTCTTTTCTAAACAAAATTCAAGAAAGCTTAATTTCTCCTTTAAATACAAAGGTAGCTGGACCATTCAATTTAATTTGAGTATACCCCTCTGAGTCATAAACAAATTCAACACTCAACTGACCTCCTTTAGCATTAAAGTAAAGTTTCGTAACCGATGATTTTGACAAAATATGTGCTGACAAGGCTGCTGCAGTTATACCTGTTCCACATGCAAGAGTCTCAGCTTCAACACCTCTTTCATAGGTTAAAATTTCAAAAGTGTCCTCTGTTTTTTTGGAAACAAAATTTACATTAATTCCTTCTTTGCCGTATGTGTTTCGAATTGCCCTACCCTCTTTATTAACATCGATATCTGTTAAGCTATCTCTGAATTCCACATGATGTGGAGAACCTGTATCAACAAAACAACAATGATCATTGAGTTTGTCGTAGTAGTCGACATTTTGTAGGTGAAGCGAAATAACTTTTTCAAAAACTTCAGCGCCATACAATTGGTTTTTAAAAATGAAATGAGTTTTTTTAGAAATTATACCTTGATCTTTGGCGTATTGAACAACACATCTGCCGCCATTACCGCACATAGTGCTTTGGCGACCATCAGAATTGTAATACTCCATTTCAAAATCAACTTCCTGATGTCCTCTGAAAATGATGAAACCATCAGCCCCAACTCCAAATCTACGATCACATAAGGTTTCAATAAATTTTCTACTAAAAACCTCCTCCCTTTTTCGAAGATCAAATATTATAAAGTCATTACCAGCACCTTGATATTTAAAAAATTCCATTTTTTATTTTGAGCTAATAAAATTAAGACTCTAAATCGATAAAAAAATAATTAATGTCTAATTTGATCTTCGTCTAAAGCGCCATATGAAAGCTTATCAAGCTTTAAAGAATCTGCATCCTCCTTAGCAGAATTGACTTTATAATAAATAATATCTTTCGAGCGCACCTTGTGCTTAATTAAAAAGTCCCTAATCGCTTGCCTGATGAACAAAGAAACATTTTCACCTTGATTTTCAGCTAGGTGTTTCATTTGTAAATAATCTTGAGTATTCAAATACAAATTGACTCGTGTTTTTTTCATTTATACACTGTTTGCAATAATTAACGTAAAATGTGACATTTTAGTATATCTAGAGGACACAAAAGCATTACATAATATGCAGATGTTATACACAAAAAATACAGCAATTCTTGAAAGAGTGAGTATTAAAACCATCAAGGACTTACTGTTTTACAGTGAGAATAAAAACGCATATCTGATCTATTACATGAGTTATTTCTTGGATATCCTTTTTAAATTGTAGACCTATATTTAGGCCATAAAGGGTTCAAGTTGCGCAAAAAGAAAAACGTGAGAAAGAGGGCCCAAACTCTAAAACAGGATTAACATGCATCTCGTCTAATTTTTCCTTAACAGGGTACTACTTTGTAGTATTTTGGAACAATGGATGTAGAAATTATATCAAACATATCTGATCTCGAATTGGTAAAAAAATACAGAGCAATTGTGGACAATCTCTCAGATCTAGAACGCTTGGCCATAACTTTTACCTTTATAAGTTGTGTTTATATTCTCTCAAGAATTGTAGATTACTACAGAAAAAGGAAGATTTGAACAATTCAAAATGAAAATGGTTGTCATTCAATCCTAGAGAGCATCAAGCTTTAGCTCGACTCGATTGAGCCATTTTGTTTCAAATTGTATTTATAAATCACTAAATAATATCATATCCATACTTAAAATATGGGGGGAATACTCAAAAAAAGACCCCTAGCGTTAACTAGAGGCTTTAGTTTTTCTGATACTTGAGTAAGACTTAGACATCTTTCGTTTTTTACTTAGACTCCTTAAATACTCTGCCTGTAGATCAAGATAGTTTAAATACATTGTTTTGAGTTTTGTAATAATTACTTAAAAAAACGGATTGAATTATTATTTATTGCATTAAAAAAGTATATAGTAGTCAAGAGAAAACAAAACAGTAACGCTTCATGCTCTAAAAAAAAGAATAAATTTTTAACCGTATAAATGATCACCTATCAACTTGCCTTAATATTATTTTTAACTCAGGTAAAAAAGATTTTTGGTTTTTTCAAAAAGTCGAAATGAATATATCATAGCTACATGAATAATTTAGACGTTAAATAGACGTTAAAACCTTTAAAATACATTTTCAAAAATTTATTTTTGATTAAAAATTAATTGAATGAAAAAAGTTACATTATTCTTCACTTCCCTTGTTTCTGCTATTTTAGCCGTTTTTCTTTACGCTCAATTTTCTAGAACAGAGACCTCCTCTGCTGTTACAGAAAGAAATATCCAACCTGTTTTTCAAAATGTTAATCTTACGAAATCGCCATCAGAAGTTGCAAGTGATTTTACAAATGCCGCAGAAAAAACTATTAATGCGGTAGTTCATGTCACAAACTTTCAAGAGCGTTCAGGTTTTAGTCTGTTTGACTTTATGTATGGATCTCAAAATGGCAATTATCAAAATGAGATTGAAACTGGTACAGGTTCAGGTGTGATTATATCGCCCGACGGTTACATCGTAACTAATACTCATGTTATTAAAAATTCGAGTAATTTAAATGTCACTCTTAACAATAAAAAATCATATAAAGCCAGTGTCGTAGGTTCAGATGCAGAGTTTGATATCGCCCTTATTAAAATCGAAACCCAAGACGACCTTCCTTTTTTGGCTTTCGGAAATTCTGACTCTGCACAAATAGGTGAATGGGTTTTGGCTGTGGGAAATCCATTTAATTTAACCTCCACAGTAACTGCAGGCATTATCTCTGCCAAAGCAAGATCTTTATCCGAACGCAATCCCCAGTCATTTATACAAACCGACGCAGCTATCAACCCAGGAAACAGCGGAGGTGCACTTGTGAATACCAACGGAGATCTTATAGGAATTAACACAGCTATTAGCTCTAGAACTGGTAGTTATGTTGGATACTCTTTCGCAGTACCTTCAAATATTGCCAAAAAAGTAGTTGAAGATCTTTTGGAGTATGGAAAAGTTCAAAAAGGTATTCTCGGTATTTCAACCATGAATGAAAATAGTTCCGAAGCAATTGAACTCGGACTCGACCAAATTGAAGGTGTTTATGTCGCCAATGTATCTGAAGATTCTGGAGCTGAAAGAGCTGGAATCAAAGAAGGTGATGTCATTAAAAGAGTCAATGGTGTTAAAATTGGAAAGTTCAGTGCACTTGTTGGATACTTGTCTTCTAAAAGACCGGGTGAAAAAGTAAAAGTAGCTGTAGAAAGAGATGGAGCATTTCTCGAATTCGATGTAGAACTGAGTAAGCTCATGACTGTAGATTTGCGCAACTTGGGTCTTCGAGTGAAAGATTTAACTGAAGACGATCAAAAAAATTACAAGAGAAAAACGGGCGTTAAAATTGTCGCAGCCTCACAGTCATATAGAAATTACAATCTAGAAGGAAAGCTTCTTATTGCAATTAATGACAATGAAATCAAAGACATTAATGACGCAGAAGAACGCAGTAATAATCTCAGAAGAAATAAAAATTATTATACGGCCTTGACCTTGATTGACCAGAACGGCGAGAAAGAACGTATTTTATTCGATTAAGATTTAATACTTTAGCGATTCAAACATTCATTTTGAAAATATCAACGGCATCCTTTATACTTCTTTGGTTACTAGGCAGTACTATTTTTGGTCAATCCAATGTTGAGCAAAGTAAACTTGACGCTTCAAAATATACACAACCGGCTGCACTTGTTGATAGTTTGACCAGTCTTGGCGGTAGTTGGACCAACGAAAATGGTCAAGAATATTTCTTTTTTAAAAGAACCGAATTTGAATCTTTGGCCTCTGAGATGAAAGTGAATTTAGTTCTAGGAGAACAATCCACTCTTAAAACTCAAGAACTTCAACAAGCTTTAAAAGTTGTACAGGACAGTATAAACTACTTGCGTCAAGAAGTCCAAGCGGAAAAAGACAAGCAATTCAAAAAAATTTTATTTTTTGGACAGGACGTTTCAAAATCATCTTTAACTATTATTGCCTATTGCCTCATAGTTCTTATTTTTATAGGTGCTTTTTATATGTACTATTCTAATAAGCTAGAGAAAAAATATATTCAGCGTATACAAGATGGAAAAAAGCAGGTAGAAGTTGATTTTGAACAATATAAAAAATGGGCGCTCGACAAGGAAAAAGAGTTAACACAAGAATTATTTAAAGAAAAGCGCAAAAAGAAGTCATGATCAGCATCAGACCAGGAAATTTGGCTCTCATTGACCAAATGTCTGATTTATTTAATCAATATCGTATTTTTTATGGTCAAAAAGACGATCTAAAAAAAGCCAGGTGCTTTCTTTTAGAGAGAATTAGCTCGAAAGACTCTACCATTATTTTAGGGAGTGATCACAACAAGTTTGTAGGTTTCATGCAACTCTACCCCTCTTTTAGTTCTGTTCGTCTACAATCAATTTATGTTTTGAACGACTTATATGTTCATTCAGAATATCGAAATAAAGGAATAGCGTCAGCACTGATCAATGAAGCCAAATCCATTTGTAAAACAGAAAAAAACGGAGGATTACAGCTTGAAACTTCTAAAATGAATAGGGCGAATCAATTATATAAAAAATTAGGATTTAATCTTATTGACGATACAAATTTTTACAGTTGGTCAGTTCAATAAAACTTGAAGCATGAGAATAGATATTATTTCTGCGGCACCAGAACTTCTAAAAGGTCCTTTTTCGGCCTCTATAGTAGCTAAAGCTATAAAGGCTAAGCTGGCGGAAATACATATTCACGATTTGCGTGAATACGGCTCGGGTAATTACAGACAAATTGATGATTATCAATTTGGTGGTGGAGCTGGTATGGTTTTAATGGCAGAACCCTTGGATCAACTGCTCACCAAATTACATCAAGATCGAAGCTATGACGATGTTATTTATTTAACTCCTGATGGAGAAAAATGGAATCAGTCGAGCGCCAATCGCCAATCACTGCAAAAAAACTTACTTTTTGTTTGCGGACATTACAAGGGTATTGATCAAAGAATTAGAGATTTATGGATCACAAAAGAAGTGTCAGTTGGTGATTATGTGCTTTCAGGTGGAGAAATAGCAGCATGTATATTAGCCGATAGCATTATAAGATTAATTCCTGGTGTTCTTAACGATTCAACCTCAGCGCTTGAAGACTCTTTTCAAAATAAGTTATTGGCACCTCCTGTATACACTAGACCTTCAAATTTTAAAGGACATGAAGTTCCAAAAATTTTACTAAGCGGTAATTTTAAAGAAATTGAAAAGTGGAGAGATGAAAAGTCTTTGGAAATCACCAGAAATAGAAGGCCTGATTTGCTTGAAGGAGAATAATTTTTTAGAAATTTTGATATTGTCAATTCAAAATAAAAAACTACTTTTGCGGTCAATAAAAATTCAAGCATGGACGCTCTTATTAAGTACGTAGAGGATCAAAACGTTGAGAGGAAAGATTTTCCTGAGTTTAATTCAGGAGACACTATAACCATATACTACGAGATTAAGGAAGGTGACAAAACAAGAACACAGTTTTTTAAAGGAGTCGTCATTCAAAAAAGAGGAAGCGGATCAACACAAACATTTACTATCCGTAAAATGTCAGGAACTGTTGGAGTTGAGCGTATATTTCCAGTGAACATGCCTGCACTTCAAAAAATTGAAGTCAACAAAAAAGGAAAAGTAAGAAGATCAAGAATTTTCTATTTCAGAGGGTTAACTGGTAAAAAAGCACGTATTAAGGAAATACGAGGTTAAAGCCTTTTTCACAAGATCAAACTTAAAGCCTTGGAGTGTATTTTCATTTCAAGGCTTTTTTTTGAGTTGTATCTTTGCGCAGCCAAAAGACAATTTATACCAACAAAACACACAAACTAATGACAAAAATATTTTATACCAAAACTGACGAAGCACCTGCATTAGCAACACAGTCATTATTGCCTATAATTAAATCTTTTACCGCTTCTTCTGGAATTACCTTTGAATTGAAAGACATCTCATTGGCAGGACGAATATTGGCGTCATTTTCCTCTTTTCTAAAACCACACCAACAAATTGAAAACGCATTAGACCAGCTAGGACAAATTGCAAAAACACCGGAAGCCAATATCATTAAGTTACCAAATATTAGTGCCTCTATTCCTCAATTAAAAGCAGCCATAAAAGAACTTCAATCAAAAGGTTATCAGCTGCCAGATTATCCCGACCAACCTTTGACAGGTGAACAAAAAGAAATTAAATCGATTTATGACAAAATAAAGGGAAGCGCTGTAAACCCAGTCTTAAGAGAGGGTAATTCAGATCGTAGGGCACCAAAAGCAGTGAAAAATTTTGCCAAAAAACATCCACACAGCATGGGTGAATGGAGTGTCAATTCAAAAACTAAGGTTTTGACAATGGAACGCGATGATTTTCGCTCTAACGAAAAATCAGTAACAACTACCAAGGAGACCTCGATAAAAATAATTCTCAAGACTTCAAGAAGGAAAGAGATTATTCTGAAAAATGCTATAGCACTTCAAAAAGGAGAGATTATTGATGCAACAGTAATGCGCAAAGACGCCTTATTGACATTCTTTAAGGATGCATTTCGAGAAGCTAAAGCCTCTGATGTTTTACTTTCTCTTCACATGAAAGCGACTATGATGAAGGTTTCTGATCCAATTATTTTTGGTCATGCCATATATGTCTACTTCAATGAAGTATTTGAAAAGTACAAAGAAGAATTTGATGATATTGGATTAAGTCCTAATGAGGGTCTCAATGCAATGCTCAACCGCATAGAAACCATACAAGATATTCAAACAAAAGCAAGTATTTTGAAGGATATTGAAAGGACCCTCGAAAATCAAGCTGATTTAGCGATGGTAAATTCGGACAAAGGTATCACTAACTTTCATGTACCATCTGACATTATTATCGATGCATCCATGCCCGCTATGATCAGGAATTCTGGGAAAATGTGGGATAAAGCGGGTAATGGACAAGACACCATTGCCGTAATTCCAGATAGTAGTTATGCCGGCATTTATCAGGCTACCATTGACTTTTGTAAAAAACACGGAGCCTTTGATCCTCAAACCATGGGAACTGTACCTAATATTGGCTTAATGGCACAAAAAGCTGAAGAATATGGATCACATGACAAAACATTTGAAATCCCAGAGGAAGGCGAAGTTCAAGTAGTCAACAACCAATCAGGAGAAATTTTAATTTCACACCAGGTTGAGCAAGGTGATATTTGGAGAATGTGTCAAGTAAAAGATGCGCCAATCAAAAATTGGATAGAACTTGCCACTAAGAGATCGACTTTAAGTGAAACTCCTGCGGTTTTCTGGTTAGACGAAAACAGAGCTCACGATCAAGAATTAATTAAAAAAATCGCAGATTATAAAAGTAAAATTGAAACCGCCTCGGTGGATATTCAAATCATGTCACCAATAAATGCTACCGAATATACATTAGAAAGGCTGCGAAAAGGAGAAAATACAATTTCAGTGACAGGAAATGTACTAAGAGATTATCTCACGGATTTATTTCCCATTTTAGAACTTGGTACTTCTGCTAAAATGCTTTCAATTGTACCCTTAATGAATGGAGGAGGTTTGTTTGAAACCGGAGCTGGAGGGTCTGCACCCAAACACGTAGAACAATTTTTGTCTGAAGGACATTTGCGATGGGATTCTTTAGGAGAATTTTTAGCTTTAGAAGTAGCTCTTGAACATGAAGCTCTTAAAAACAATGACCAACGACTTAATGTTTTGTCTGAAACTTTGGGCAACGCCATTGAAAAATTACTAGAAAATAACAAAAGTCCCCAAAGAAATGTGGGAGAATTAGACAACAGAGGTTCTCATTTTTACCTTGCGTTATTCTGGGCAGAAGCCTTAGTCAATCAAAATAGAGATGATGACTTGAGCAATGAATTCAAAGAAATATTTAGCAATTTATCTCAGAATGAAAAGGAAATCCTGAACCAAATTAATACCGCACAAGGACAGAATTGTTCTATCGACGGTTATTATTGGCCAATTAATGATAAAACCATAGATTTAATGCGACCTAGCGCTTTGTTCAATGAGATTATTGACCATATGTAATTATGAAATCGTTTAAATACATATTCTACTTGTTTCTAATAATAGCCTGTGAAGAAGTTGTTGAAATTGATCTTCCAAACACAAATACGGCCTTGGTTGTTGACGGGTTTATTAAAATTTCAAAAGAAAACGCTAGTATCGAAAGTGGAATTATACTGTCAAAATCAAATGGGTTTTACGACAGTACCATAGAATATGTAAATAGTGCAACAGTCCGTATTATTGATATTGTTCAAAACTCCTCGTATGAAATTACTCAGTCGAGTCCAGGAGTTTACGACTTAGGCTTCCCAGAATTTGAAGTAGACAAAGAATACGAACTACAAATTATTTATGAAGGAGAAGAATACAGCTCTACCTCTACTTACGTGCCCTCAGCTTCGATTAATGACATCGAAATTAATGGAGTGAGTTTGTTTGATGAGGAGCAAACGTTGTTAATTGTAAATTTGACCAATCCACCGAAAGAAAGAAACTTTTATTTAGCCGATTTTTCATTTGGAAATTTAGCAGTTATCCAAGATGAATTCTACGAAAATCAAGAAGTCGCTTTTCCTTATTTCTTAGAAGCAAGAGATTTAACCGACCTTGAAGTTCAAATCGTTGGTATAGATAGGAGTTTCTTCATTTATCTTACTCAACTTATAGATCAATCCTCAGACAATGGAAATTCAAGAGGAAATCCTTTTGGAACTCCACCTTCAGAATTAACGGGTAACATTCGTAACAACACCACACCTAATCAGCAAGTATATGGTTACTTTTCGATTAGTCAATTTGATGCTCAAATCATAGAATTTACCACCGAATGAGAAAGTGTTTTATCATAGGTTTATGTCTTTTATTTAGTGGTCTTTGTAAAGCCCAAGAATCTAAACTTACCCTTGATGTAAGTGTTATTGACACTTCAGACAAACCGATTTTAGGAGTTAGCGTGTACCTCAAAGAATTAAAAGTTGGAGGTTATACGAATGAAAACGGTAATACATTCATCGAAGCTCCTAAAGGAAGATACGAGTTGATTATAGAATCGTTGGGATATGAAAATATCAATCAGAGAATCAATTTAAATCAAGATTTGCGATTGAATTTTAAATTAAATGAACAAATAGAAACATTAGATGAGGTTGTGGTGGAAGGTAATTTAGAACTCTTTGACCCAGAAATGAGTGTTGAAACAATAGATTACGGAATTATAAAAAGAACACCTGCTGTTCTTGGAGAGTCTGATCTTATTCAATCCCTAATCCTTCTACCAGGAATTACAGATGCTGGTGAATCTACTGGCGGATTCAACGTTAGAGGTGGTGCTGCCGATCAAAATTTGATTTTAATCGATGGGGTTCCAATTTTCTATGCTTCTCATCTCTTTGGTTTATTCTCCATTTTTAATACTGAAATTATTGACGACGTAAAATTATTTAAAGGAGGTATACCCGCCAATTACGGAGGACGTATTTCATCTGTATTAGATGTTCAACAAAAAAGTCCAGACAAATCTGAGACCCGCCTAAGAGCAGGAATTGGAATTTTAGCTTCTAATGCAGTGCTAGAAACCCCTCTTCTATCAGACAACACATCATTACTGTTAGGAGCTCGAAGCTCTTATGCACACTGGTTTCTTCCTTTATTAGATATTGAAAACAAAGCATATTTTTACGATTTTAATGCTAAAATTGAAACAAGAATCAATGCAAACAATCGTTTGTCTATTTCCTCTTATTACGGAAGAGATTATTTCAATATTAGCAATAGCTTCATTAATGCTTATGGAAATCAACTTATTGGATTACAGTGGGATCATGAAAACGATAATGGTAAAAAAACAAGGTTGAATCTCTATCAATCTAGGTTATATTATGATTTAGAATTGGATTTTGTTGGATTTAAATGGGATTCTGGAGTTAATACCCTTGCTGTTCAATACGACGAAGAGTTTTTAGCAGGAGAAAAGGCAAAATTAAATATAGGCGTTTCTCACAATGAATATGTTTTTGACCCCGGAAGTATTCGACCCAACAGAACAGATTCTCAAATCGTAGAAAACAAATTAGCCAAGAAATACGCGTCAGAATCTGCTGCATATGTAGCCGTAGAACATACGATTTCAAAATCTGTTAAGGCGAATTACGGGTTGAGATTCAGTTATTTCAATAGAAAAAAACAAGATGCTTGGTTCGTTTACGATAATGGTGAACCCTTGTTATACGATAGCAATTTTCGGCGATATACTGAAGCCGAAGCCATTGACACCTTAAATCAAAAAGGCGAAGGTTCATTAAAAAAATTCTACAACCTAGAACCAAGGTTTGGTCTCTCTTTTAAAACCTCTGAAAACAGTTCTTTAAAAGTAAGTGCAACACGCATCGTACAATACCTTCATCTTTTAAGTAATGCCAACGCGCCTACACCTTTAGACGTATGGGCCCCTTCTGGACCTTTTATCGATCCGCAAATCGGAATACAATACGCCCTTGGGTACAACAAAAAAGCCTTTAAAAAAGCTCTTGATTTCAGTGTTGAAACCTATTACAAAACTGTAGATAATCGCATAGATTACATCGATGGGGCCGAACTCATTGCAAACGATGCCGTAGAGCGAATAATTCTATCTGGAATATCTAGAGCATATGGTGTAGAGTTATTACTTGAGAAACGAAGAGTAACCGAGCGTTTTAATGGGTGGATTGGGTATACATGGTCTAAATCAGAACAACTCACAACAGGAAGAAATAATGGGGCAATTGAAGGTGCGGAAGTTGAAAAAGGAATCAATAACAGAGCGTGGTATCCTACTCCGTACGACAGGCGACACGAGTTAGAAATTTCCGGTCAGTACAAATTATCTGAGCGAATTAATCTTTCTGGGAATTTTGTACTCAGATCAGGTCTGCCCTCTAATTTTCCCAATGCTAAATTTACTTTTCAAAATCTGACCATACCAGTCTTTGGGGGACGAAATCAAGACCGTCTACCTGCATATCATCGCCTAGATTTCGGTCTCGAACTTAAACGGAAAAAGAACAAAAATAATATTGATCGCTTTTGGAGGTTTTCCGTTTATAACCTTTACAACCGAATGAATGCATTTTCGATTGGATTTAGAAGAAATGCAGAAACAAGTGCTAATGAGGCCATCCAAACTTCTGTTTTCGGAATTATACCGTCTGTATCTTATAATATTAGTTTTTAGCCTAATAAAAGAAAACATAATAAAATAAAGCTCATAGCCACTATACCTTGCAACGCAGTAGCCAATGAATGTGTTCGTAAGGCATTACTGGTATTAAGATCTCCAAACTTAGACACTACCCAAAAGTAGGAGTCATTTACATGAGAAAAGGTCATTGCTCCAGCTCCAATACTCAAAACAACAAAAGTTTTTGCCAATTCTGCATCTAATCCCAAAGAGGGTAAAAGTGTAACAGCCAAGGATGAAGTCGTTAAAATAGCCACCGTGGATGAACCTTGAAGCGATTTAAAAAATGCTGAAACACCAAATATCAGAAGTAATCCCATTACTGGTGGGAAATCAGAAAATGAAGCTGCATTTACCTCAAGACCTTGTCCAATAACAGCTCCAAAAGCCCCTCCAACTCCTGTAACTAATAAAACAGGTCCTGCTTTTTGAAATGCGTTTTCAACCCAATTAACACGTTTTTGAGCGCCCTCTCTCCTAGCTAACCACATAATCCATAAAACTCCAATAAATAAAGCAATAGTTGGGTTTCCTATAAATTTTATGAATTGAACAATTGTCAATTCACCTGCTTCAATTCGATTAGCCAGAACCCCTAGTCCTATCAAAAGCAAAGGAGCTAAAATAGGCCCCACACCAGACAATGAAGGTTTAACCATTGATTTTTCTATTTGTGGTTCTAATTGTTCACTCTTATCGCTTTGTTTTACTGCATATAAGTAACCCGTTAAACTAGTGATCAATCCAATGACAAGACCACCCACCATCACTTGTATAAAATTAGCTTCAATTAGAGTTATAGCCGCCAAGGGGCCAGGCGTCGGAGGAACAAAAACATGTGCCGCATACAATCCAGTAGACAGCGCAACAATCAACACCGTTTTATTTAAACGATATCTATTGGCTATGTTCTTGATTAATGAAGACAAGACAATAAATCCTGAATCGCAAAAAACAGGAATAGCAATGATAAATCCGGCCAAATTAGTAATCAAAGCCGTCTTTTTAGTGCTTTTTTTCTTACCATCGAGCAGGTGTATAATGAGCGCCTCTCCCAAACCCATTTTTTCAAGAAAAACACCTATGATCGTTCCAAAAGCAATAATTAAGCCAATAGAACCCAAAGTTTTTGAAAATCCTTTGGTAATTACTTCAATGGTTTCGACAGCACTTAAGGAGAATACTTGAGCGACAAATAAAGATGCCATAAATAAAACCACAACTGGGTTCCATTTCAGGCGAACAATACCAAATACAATAAAGAAAATACAGAGTACAAGAAGAAAAATCATAGTTAGTTATCAGTGTTGTAACTGGAAAATACTAAAAGTTAGATGACTCTTGCAAATAAAATGTAATTCGTAATAAAAGAATTAATTAATTTTTGTGGTCACAATGTCTTGCACCCTTACCTGAGCCATAGCATTGACTAATTCAGCATTTTGATCCGTAAATTCTGTTGTTTCTATACTTAGTATTGAACCGGTAGTAAGATTTGGATAACTGATTTGTGCCTCTTGCTCAGTAAGTTCAATAAGCACTAACTCTTCAGTTGAAGCGCTTTTTACGAATGGTCTGAAATTAGAATGATTGGACATATCGAAAAAAGAATTCAACACCTCTTCAGATACATTCGCGTTATCATACAACATGACATCATCAGATTTCCTGTAATACAAACCGTTGAGCTCACATTCAACGGCTGAACTGCTTTCTAAACACGAGTCAAAATTCCAATCATCAGAAAAATTTATACTGCCCTGAGGTGAATTGAGGACTTTGATATAACGAATACGCTCCCATGCCCTATATGGTTTATCACATACAATAAAAGGTGTTATTACAGAGGGGAATTCTTGATTAAAATCAATAACTAAAGTATCAATCGCTAACCAATTTCTTCCGTAATCACGTCTTTCTTCTAATTCACAGGTCTTGTCTTCATATCCAAAAAAAGGATCATCTAAATTTTGCTTTTGTACATATTCTCTTTTCGCTGTAATAATGAGATTAAAACGCTCAACTTGCGGATCGTCTTCGGGTAAAGGCAAATCTGAACCCTCACTACAAGCAATCAGTATCAAAAGAGAAAACACAGATACTATTCTACTATTCCGATAAGGCATCTTTGTTTTGTTTAATTAATTAATAAAAATAATAAACAAAAATAAGTAATTTTATCTAAAATTTTTCAAAGCCTTTTTTAAAGCTAGCGAGAGTAAATCAGAGGCATCGCTCATATTACGTTCTAATTCCCAATTAGGATTGGCAATTTCATAGGCATAATCAAAATCATCAATATCTTTCGAAATTCTTCCAAAAAAACCAAGGAGTGACAATTCATGCCTTTTACAAAAATCGATGACGTGACTAACCCATTTTCCTTGTAAACTTTGAGCATCAAAATGGCCCTCTCCGGTTATAACCAAATCAATATTTACACTATTAGCAAGCTCATCAAGCGCATTTAATTCAAGCATAAATTCACCGCCTTTAAGAAGTTTTGCATTTAAAAAAGTGAGTAGGCCGTAACCTATTCCGCCAGCTGCACCCGCACCAATATTTGTTTTTTGATTTGACGCTATCAATTGATTTTCAGCAACTTGATTTAGTTTGTTTAATCCTTTTTCTAAAGCAATTACCTCGTTCTTATGAAGCCCTTTCTGAGGTCCGTAAATCGATGTTGCCCCAGATTTTCCAAGGAGAGGGTTTTCCACATCACAAATACCATAAAATTGTATTTCTGTAAATTCTTTCACAACGATGCGTTCTATATGAATCAAATTAGCAGCTATTGGTGTTAAGGGCTTATTATTGAGGTCTAAAAATTGAAATCCTAGAGCACCCAACATTCCAATACCTCCGTCATTTGTGGCACTTCCACCTAGCCCAATGTAAATTTGTTTCGCTCCGAGTTCAATTGCTTTTTTTAATTCTAGTCCAGTTCCATACGATGAAGACTGTACTGGCTTTCTGTTTTTTAGCGGTATTTGTTGCAAACCACTTGACTTGGCTACTTCTATGAAAGCGGTGCCCCCTTGAACTAAAATTTCACTTTGAATAGGTTCACCTAAAGCATTGACTGAGTCTATAGGTATCCTTATTGCTTCTTCCTTATTATGCGCAATGGCATCTAAAAACCCATCTCCCCCATCTGAAATTAGATAAGAAAATGTTTTTATATTGTCGTACTTTTCATTTAGAGCCTTTACACACAAATCTATAATCTCAGCAGAACTTAAAGACTCCTTAAATTTGTCAGGGATGATAAGTATATTTTTCAACTTTAAATACGAGTTTAATGCAAATTTCAGATAAAATATTACATGGACTTAAAACACTAGCAAGAACGATAATTTTTATGATACTAGCTCCAATTGTTTTGTCTCAGGCTTTCAAGAATACCGGTCATCCCATGTTTATACCTGTGTTAATTGTGGGTATCTTCCTTTTTTTATTGGCTCTAAACTTTGGGTTTAAAGGAGTAAACCGCATTGTTAAAGGCATCTTTGATAAAAATTAGTCCTTTTTAGCCAAAGACCATTTTTCGTAGCACTTTTGATAATCAATTGATATTGCAGCTTTTTGGCTGTTGATCACTCCTTGAGAAAAGCCAATTTGTAATATATTCTCAATTAAGTAATCCTCGTATTCCTCGTAAGGATCATAAATGCGTTTTAATGACATCTCAAAAAGTCTTGCTGTTGTTTGATATAAGAACGCCCTTAAACCGTTCCTGTACTCTTTAACTACATTAAATGCACTTATGCCCGTTTGCCTATACACCAATCGAATTAGAATTCTTCCTTCAGATCTCGTTAGTTTTTTTAAATCGGCTGTGAGCTCCTCAGCTAAAAACTTTTCTAATTTCCTAGTATAGGCTTTTTTCTTAGACTTTCTATTGATTTGATTAAGTCTGTTGTCTAGGCTATCTAATCGGTTAGCAGCCATCTCTGCATAAGGATAAACCTTGAGCACCCTTTTACGAATAACATAGTAACGATTCCACTCTTCTCTTGATTTAAACCTGGGTTGCGAAAATAATTCAACCTCGTCTAAACTGATGGCATCAACAAAGGTCGAGTCTTGACCTGCAATTCTAATCTTATAATCCTCTTGAGCTACTAACTGTAAAAATCCAAATGAAGAAAACAAAAAAAACAGCAAACACGATTTCGGAACTACTCTCATAGAAAAATCACACATTACATATTTTCTGCAAAGAAAAACCATTATATCTTAGCTAAGTTATTTAAAATGTTAAGTCAATGACAAAATCGCAAATTCTAAATAAATCAGCACTATCCTTTTTTGAAAAATACCTCAATAACGCCTCTCCAACAGGATATGAGGCTCAAGGTCAAAAATTATGGATGGATTACCTAAGACCTTATGTAGATGAATTTATAACCGACACTTATGGTACAGCGGTTGGTGTAATCAATCCAAAAGCAGAATACAAGGTGGTAATTGAAGGACATTCAGATGAAATATCGTGGTATGTAAATTATATCTCTGACAATGGACTGATTTATGTAATTCGAAATGGGGGGAGTGATCATATCATCGCACCATCAAAATGGGTAAATATTCATACGAGTAAAGGAATTGTAAAGGGTATTTTTGGTTGGCCTGCAATCCATACGCGTAAAGATGGTAAAGAAGACACTCCAAAACTCGACAATATTTTTATTGATGTGGGGGCTAAAGACAAAAAAGAAGTAGAGAAAATGGGGGTACATGTCGGTTGTGTTATCACCTATCCAGATAATTTCCAAATACTCAATAAAGATAAATATACGTGCAGAGCCATTGACAATAGAGCTGGTGGTTTTATGATTGCACAAGTAGCAAGGCTACTCAAAGAAAATAAGAAAGACTTGCCATTCGGATTGTACATAACCAATTCTGTACAAGAAGAAATTGGACTTCGAGGTGCTGAAATGATTACCCAACGCATCAAACCGAATGTAGCTATCGTTACAGATGTCTGCCATGATACTTCAACACCTATGATTAATGTTAAACGCGAAGGAGAAATCAAAATAGGAAAAGGACCTGTTATTTCATATGCTCCAGCAATTCAACATAATTTAAGGGATCTTATCATTTCTATTGCAGAAAAAGAAAAAATACCTTTTCAAAGGCTAGCGTCTTCAAGATACACAGGAACTGACACAGATGCATTTGCCTACAGCAATGGCGGAGTAGCCTCTGCTTTAATCTCTTTACCCTTAAGATACATGCACACAACAGTTGAAACAGTACATAATGATGACGTGGCAAATGTGATTAAACTGATTTACAACACAGTTCTAAATATTGAAGCAGGGGAAGATTTTTCTTATTTCAACTAAAATTCAGCAGTAATAAAAGCTTGTATTCCTTGTATATCTAAACAAGAATACACTTTTTGTTCTCCTGAGTGCATGTTTTTCAAAATTACCGTATCATTGGCACTTTCTGTTGAACCAATCATTATGGCCACGGCTGCATTTTTTTTATCGACATACTTAAACTGCTTTTGCAATTTCGCAGCAGTTGGATAGCAGTCAATTACAAGATTTAGAGCACGTAACTGTTGAGCCAATTTTAATGATTTTAGCATTTCTTCATGCCCAAAATTAAGAACGACAGCATTTACCTTTTGGTCTAAAGCTGCCGGAAAAAGGTTGAGTTCTTCAAGGACAAGTGCAATCCGATCCAATCCGAATGAAATACCAACACCACTCATATTCTTTAGTCCAAATGGAGCCGTGAGGTCATCATAGCGCCCTCCACCCCCAATTGAACCGATTTTTACCTCTTTTGGTGGAGTAACCTCAATAATAGTTCCTGTATAATAATCGAGACCTCTAGCCAAGGTAATGTCGAAAATGAGTTCTGAAGTTTGTAAACCTAATTGAATGACTTGTTCAAAAACAAAAGAAAGTTCTTCTAATCCTTCTTTACCTATAGATGAATTGCCCAACAAATCAGTTAAATACTCCAGTTGTTTTCTCCAATCCCCACTCTGTTCTAAAAATGGTCTTATCGACTCCACTACTTCAGAGCCGAATCCTTTTGAGTTCAATTCCTTTAAAACCCCCTCTTGACCGATTTTATCCAATTTATCTAAACTAACGGTAAAGTCGATTAAACGATCAGAAATTTGCAAAATATCTGCAATTCCCGCTAGAATTTTTCGGTTGTTTACTCTTATACTTGTTCCTGAAATATTTAAGTCATCAAAAATACCATCGTACAACATAATAAACTCCACTTCTTGAATTAAAGAATCAGAACCAATAGCATCTGCATCACATTGAAAAAACTCTCTAAACCTACCCTTTTGCGGGCGATCTGCTCTCCAAACAGGTTGAATTTGATAACGTTTAAAAGGCATAATCAATTCATTCTGATTCATCACCACAAAACGAGCAAAAGGAACCGTTAAATCATATCTTAAGGCTTTCGATGAAATTTGATGAGTTAGTTCGTTGCTTGTGGTCGAGGCTAAAGAATCTTTATCAATTTTACTCAAATAATCTCCAGAGTTGAGTATTTTGAAAATTAGGCGATCACCCTCTTCACCATATTTACCCATCAGAGTGCTTACATTTTCGAGTGAGGGTGTTTCTATTTGGTCAAAACCAAAACGCTCGAAATGTATTTCGATAGTGCGAATAATATACTTCCTTCTCGAAAGTTCTTTAGGAGTAAAATCTCTTGTGCCTTTTGGAAGTGATGGTTTTTGTGCCATTTTGCGAGTTAATTATCTATCAATTGAGCAAACCATTCATACAAATCTCCTTTTGTAATGCTTGCTCCTTTTTCAATAAGTTCAAATTTATCCAAATTTGGATTATCACTGTATTTTTTTATCGCTGTTAAATACTCAACTGCATCGTCTTGGTAATTTTTTTTAAACCATTCAAAACCAGAGGCTGAACTCAAATCAATTCTAGGATTAAATACTTTAATTGCAATCAAGTGCATACCATCTGCCTGGAGCTTGAACAAATGTATGTGTTGAGTCGAAATTTGTTCCAAGTATTTCAGACTACTCAGGACTCCTTTCCAAATTAAATCACTAAACTCATCTAAATGCTCATCCACTTGATCTAAACTAGCTTCCTTGTATTCAGTCCACATATCTGAGGTGATTCCTTGTACCGACAAATAATTGATGAATTCGTCTGACAGCGATTCAAATTGTTCTTTTGTTAGTCTTCTGTATTTCATATATAAAAAAAGGGGCACTAGGCCCCTTGAACATAAAAAAAATTTATTTACTTGGCTTCGGGCACAACTTCGAAATTCAAATTAGCCATCACCTCTCGGTGCAACCTAACTTGAGCAGTATATAAACCTGTTCTTTTTACAGATCCTCCCTGAACCAAAATATATTTTTTATCAATAGTTTCATTCTGCTTAGATAAAGCTTGGGCTAAATTCATACTGCTAACTGAACCAAACAGCTTGTCTCCAACTCCCACCTTAGCGAAGATTTTCAGTGATAATTGATTGATTCGATTTGCAACTTCTTGGGCGTCAGCTATAATCTTTGCTTCCTTGTGAGCTCGCTGCTTTAAATTTTCTGCATGAACTTTTTTAGCAGAGGCAGTAGCTAGGACAGCCAAACCTTTTGGGATTAAAAAGTTTCTTCCATACCCATTTTTGACCTCAAGGATATCATCTTTGAATCCGAGGTTCTGTACGTCTGATTTTAATATAATTTCCATAGTACGCTCTGTATTATTTTAACATATCGCCAACATACGGCATTAATGCCAAATGTCTTGCTCGTTTAATTGCTTGTGAAACTTTTCTCTGATATTTCAAAGAAGTACCTGTCAATCTTCGAGGTAATATTTTACCTTGCTCATTTACCAATTTCATCAAAAAGTCTGGGTCCTTGTAATCAATATACTTGATTCCTGATTTTTGAAAGCGACAATATTTTTTTTGTTTTTGGGTATCTATTTTAAGCGGTGTTAAATATCTGATTTCACCGTCTTTTTTTCCTTTAGCTTGTTGATCTAATGTTGACATAATTAAGCAGTTTTATTTTTTTTTCTTCTTTTTTCAGCCCACTCTACTGCGTATTTATCTAACTTAACTGTAAGATAGCGCATGACTCTTTCATCTCGTCTGTACTCTAATTCGAAGTCAATGATGCTTTCAGCTGATCCAATAAATTCAATTAAGTGATAAAATCCACTTTTTTTGTTTTGGATTGGATAGGCCAATTTTTTTAGGCCCCAATCTTCTTTAGCCACAATTGAGCAACCTTTTCCTTTGAGAAAGTCCTCAAACTTTTTTACTGTTTCCTCTATCTGTGTTTCTGATAGAACGGGATTTAATATGAAAACAGTTTCATAATTATTCATAATATGGTTTTTAAAATGAGTGCGAAAATAACAAAAAGATAACAGATATAGAAATAAATATCTTATCCTAGATTTATACTTTTTTTTAAATCTTTGCGTTGTAGCTTTTATAACCCTTTAAACAATTCGACTAAGGAGTTGCAAAAGCAGTTCTGAAGTCCGTAAAAGAGTATAAACCATGAAATTAAAAACTATTATTGTTGATGATTCAACTATGCAGAGAATGGCGATTTCCAAACTCGTAAGCAAACACCCACAATTGAATCTAATTGCAGAGTACAGCAATGCAATTGAAGCTAGGAATGCGCTTAAAAATTATGAAATCGACCTTATATTCTTGGATATTGAAATGCCCATAATCAATGGATTTGATTTATTAGAGGCTCTCGACAACCCACCGCAGGTCGTTTTAATTACTGGCAAAACAGATTATGCTTTAAAGGCATTTGATTATGACGTAACCGACTACCTGCACAAACCAATAACTCCAACTCGCTTTGATGCCTCCGTTCGAAGAGTAGTGAGTCGAGTGCAAAGCAATACGATTAACGAAGAAAATGAAGAACACATTTTTGTCAAAAGTAACTTAAAGAAAAAGAAAGTTTTCTTAAATCAAATCAAATGGGTTGAAGCCTTAGGTGATTACATTAAGTTAGTAACCGACGAATCAAACGTGGTCATCCTCTCAACAATGAAATCATTTGAAAGACAACTGCCGGAAGATAAATTTCTTAGAATTCACAAATCTTACATTGTCAACCTAGATCGAATTCAACGCTTCAATTCTAAAAATGTCGAGATTGAAAATCACTCAATACCATTGAGTAGAAACAAAAAAGTCGCTTTAACCGAAGCACTGACAAGCATTTAAATATGATCTATGTGATACGCTAAACGAACACCTTGAAAAGTTCCAACAGCGTTAAAAGAATTTTCCATTCTCTTGAGTTGCTTGCGAAGATCCAGGGAGTTTCGATCTGTCTGTATCTTAATTACAATATTCTGCAAATACCAGTTTCTAATGCGACTAACCACTGGAGCCTGCGGCCCCAGGACCTTTATACCTGGAATTCGTTTATAGGCAGAAACGAGATATTGAGCAGCTCTAAGGTTAGTTTCAAAATTTTTTGATTTTGTTTGAATTCGAATGATTTTGACGTGCGGCGGATATTGAAACTGTATGCGCTCATTTAGTTCAGAAGATGTTATCGCATTAAAATTATAATCTACCGCCCATTGAAGTACAGGGTGATGAGGGTCAAAACTTTGTGCATAAAGCATAGCATCCCCTTCTACTGAATCACTTCGTCCTGCCCTACCGGCTAATTGAATTAATCTTTGAAAGGCCCATTCGTGGGCCCGATAATCCTGATAAAACAAAAGTTGATCAACATTGACCACGGCTACCAATCCTACATTTAAAAAATCAATCCCTCGACTTAAAACCTGTGTACCCACAAGCATATGAATTTCATTACTGTTGAAGGCTTCAATAATTTTCATTCCAGTATCCTTTCTTGAGCTACTTGAACGATCAAATCGCTCAATAGTATTGTCTGGATAAAGTTCTTTTAATTGCATTTGAATTTGCTCTACCCCTATACCTTTGTGATCTATTTGATCTGATTTACAGACGGAACAGGTTCGTTTAATTTCCTCTTCAAATCCACAATAATGACATATTAAAGCTTGTCGATGTTGATACAGTGTTAATTTTACGTCACAATTTGGACATTCTGGACTATGACCACAGCTGTTACATTGCATAAAACTAGCATAGCCTTTTCTGTTTTGAAAAAAAAGCACTTGATTTCCATTAGCTAAGACCTGATCAACTTTAGACAATAATTCTTTTGAAAATACGCCTTGCATTTGTTTCTTCTTATAAGCATTTTTTAAATCAACCAAATAAATACCAGTTCTAGGTCTGCGACTATAGGAGATATCTAAACTTACCTTGGCAAATTTGTTTTGGGTTTCGTCTTTGTGATTCGCCTTCCAAAAAACATCAAAAGAAGGTGTAGCTGTACCTAATAAAGCAGAAGCATTCATCATTTTAGACAGATATAGTGCAGCGTCTCGTGCATGATATCTAGGTGAGGGATCTTGTTGTTTATATGACTGTTCGTGTTCTTCATCTACAACAACTAAACCTAAATTTTTAAAGGGCAAAAAAATTGAAGATCTCGTTCCGATAACAATAAAGGCTTCATCTGAAGAATTAATGGTTTTCCAAATCTCCACCAACTCAGATGAACTTCTCTTGGAATTATAAAGTAAACATTGACTCGGAAAACGCTTTATAAATCTCGAAAATAATTCTGCAGAAAGACTCAATTCAGGAGTTAGAATAAGAACGTGTTTTTTGCTTTGTAGAAAGTGCTCGGCTAACTGCATATAAACAACGCTTTTACCAGAACCAGATACCGCCTGAAATAAAACATTGCGTTTTTGAGCAAAGGCCAAATGGATTTTATCATAAGCAAGTCTCTGTTCCTGAGTTAGTTCAAACAAAAATTCAGTTGCTCTGTCATTAGATAAAATTCTGGATTTTTCAATTTCTTGGATGTAGAATATATTTTTCTTAACCAGTTGCTTCAAAATAGTTCTTGAAGTACCAGCTGCTTTAAGAAGACTTTTAACTGGTATCTGATCAGCATCGCGCCGCAACTGAAAAAATGACATTAACAGGCTTCTTTGAGCTGGGGCACGGTGTACCATATCGAGATAAGAAGTAAGTTCTTTTTCATCGGAAAGACCCACAACTTCCTCAAGTTTAACCTTGTATTTGTCTACAACGATATCTTTTCTTTCTATAAGGTTTTGTTCGATTAATTTTGAAGCAATTTTTATCGGGCTTTTGACCTCTAAAAACTGTGCGATATCGCCTAAACTAAGCTCAGTCTTTTCAAGAGCTTCACACAATAAATATGATTTTTCATCAAGTTGACTTTGTATACGCCAATCTGGGTTTTTCAACCTGATGATGGTTTGATTCTCTAACAATAAAGCAGATGGCAAAGCCGCTTTCATCACCTCACCAATTGCACTCATGTAATATTGAGCAATCCACAACCAAAACTGCATATGCACAACATCTACGATAGGTTCGGTATCGATACTATTTTCAATGCTTTTTATGTCATAATCAGGTTTTTGCTTGTGAACCTTGGTTACTAAGGCCGTATACCGTTTGTGTCTGCCAAAGGAAACCTCAACGCGACACCCTACTTGCAGCTGTTTATCTTCAATGGCGTAAGTATAGGTTCGGTCAAGAGCTAAGGGAAGAATTACTTCAACATATCTGCTCATAATCCTTTAAATCAAATAGTTGTAGATTTATTAGCACTTCGTTTTAAACTTGTCAATGAGGCGTTTAATTCAAACCCTAAAAGCAAGACGTTGGAATTAAGCCAAATAAAAAGCATTAAAATCAAAAGACCTCCTAAAGCTCCATAAAGTTCATTGTAAGAAGCAAATTTTTCGACATAGACTCCAAATCCCCATGAAGTAAAATAAAACAAAATAGTAGTCATAAGTGCACCAGGTGAAAAGAAACGGATTTTTCTACCCTCAACTGTACCAAAAAAATACAATAATGAGATTGCAAAGTAAGACGATCCAGCAAAAAAGAAATTTTTGGCGAGCACATCCCAGAAATTAATCTGATACTCTTCATTCACCCCTAGTTCTGTAAAATAGTTCGTAGCCTGCTTCACAAAATAGAATTCAACATAGAAAAAAGTGATAGCGGCTATAATAACGAGTAATGATAAGATCAAACCTACCATTAAGGCATAGGCGTATTGTTTCAAAAAGCTTCGACTCAAAGCCACGTGATACGAATACTCAAAGCCACTAAATATGGCATTTACACCATTGGCCACCAAAAAAATAGAGAGCATAAAAGAGGATGAGAGTATCCCCCCTTTTTTCTGATCTTTGAGTTGAGCATAAATATCTCCAAAATATTCACTCGTTGCATCCGGCAAAAAAGACTCTAAAAAAAGTAAAAATTGCAAATCAAAATCTTGATTTTCCAATTTTATTAGTGGTATCAAATAAGGAAAAAGGGTGATTAGAAAAATTAATAGAGGAAAAAGCGCCATAAATAAACTAAATGCGATAGAACTTGCGCGAGACGACAAGGCTCCTCTCATAATACCTATAGTGTACAATTCGAGCAGTGTATATATTGATAACCCTTCAAATCCAGGCAGCTTCATTTTTTTTAAAAATGAAAACAATTCCTTGACATAAGACCACTGATCAAATGGTTTTTTCCAAAACTCTCTCACTATTATTGGAATTTAATACTATTACTGTAATACGTCAAAATCGCCTTACGCGTTTCAATCGAAATACTATGCACTCATCACGCTTTACAAATTTAGAGAACATAAGCATTCTTTTGGTGCTCATTTCCACCTATTTCACTATTTTAAAGTTGAATTGAAGAAATATGATTCTATTCCAAGTACAACATAGCAGCCAATTGCTTTACCTTTAATTCATAATTGCATATCTAATTTCACCTTTACCCTTAACTTTGAAGTCAAATGAAAATCAGCATATTAGCTATTGGCAGAACCGATGAAGACGCCATAAAGACATTGATAGACAAATACAGTAAACGGCTTGGGAGGTTTTGTCAATTTGAATTTAAGACAGTAGCAGATGTAAATAGAAAACAACCTGTTGAACAACAAAAGAAAAAAGAAGCTGAACTTTTTTTAAGGCATATTAAAAAGAATCAACACATCATTTTACTCGATGAAAAAGGAAAGATGTTTTCTTCGATTGAATTTTCTAATTGGATTGCGAAGAAAGGTGTTCAAAGTGAGAGCAGCCTAATATTTTTGATTGGTGGTCCTTATGGCTTTGATAACAGCATTTATCAACTAAATCACGAAAAAGTAGCCCTTTCCAAAATGACTTTTTCTCATCAAATGGTAAGACCTTTTATCATAGAACAAATTTACAGGGCATTCAGTATTATAAACCGTTTGCCATATCACCATCATTAATGACTAATACAATATTCTAAGCTTAATGGTGTGTCTAATTTCTTTTAACGCACCAATTACTTTTTCGTCATAGGAGTTACTGATATCTGTAATCACATAACCAACTTCGTTATCAGTTGACAAATATTGTCCAGATATATTTAGTCCATACGAAGCCAAAACATTGTTTATTTCGGCCATAACACCAGGCACATTTTTGTGAATATGTAAAAAGCGGTGCGCATTATCTTGTTTCGGTAATCGGATATTAGGAAAATTTACAGCATCTACTGTACTTCCTGAGTTAATATAACCCATGATTTTTCGTGGCACAAAATCTGCAATGTCTTTTTGAGCTTCAAATGTACTTCCTCCGATGTGAGGTGTTAAAATCACATTAGATAAACCTACCAAAGAATGATTGTAATTTCCGTTCGCAAGAGGCTCTACAGGGAAAACATCCAGAGCAGCACCTGCTAAATGCTCACTTCTTAGAGACTGTTCAAGGGCATCAACATCCACAACAAATCCTCTAGAGAGGTTGATTAAAAAAGATCCCTTTTTCATCATTTTGAGTTCTCTCGCCCCAATTAACTTATCGTTATTTTTATTGTCGTCAACATGAAGACTCACAACATCTGATTCTTTTAAAATTTGCTCCATACTATTACATTTCACCGCATTCCCAATGGCTAATTGGTCATCGATATCGTAAAAGTACACTCTCATTCCAATAGCTTCTGCCAATACAGATAACTGTTTACCTATATTTCCATAACCTATGATTCCCAGCTTTTTATGTCGAATTTCTTGAGCACCTTTTGCCGTTTTATTCCATTTCTTTTGATGCATCTCTTGACTTCGAGGAAAAATAGATCGCATCAACATCACAATTTGACCTATTGCCAATTCCACTACAGAACGCGTATTGCTGTAAGGAGCATTAAAAACAGTAACACCTCTCTCTTTACAAGCTTCTAAATCAATTTGAGTGGTTCCTATGCAGAACGCACTAACAACGAGTAATTTATCAGCGGCGTCAAGAATTTTTTGAGTCACCTGAGTTTTCGATCGAATACCCAAAACGTGAACACCTTTGATTTTTTTCAACAGCTCTTCTTCACCGAGGCTTGTGCTGATCAATTCAACACTAAAACCATCTTTAGACAATCTATTGTAAGCATCTTGATGTATATTTTCAAGAAGTAAAATTTTAATTCTATTTTTTGGGTAAGAAATTTTTCGAGGCAATTTATTGATATATAAAAATTCGTCTAAACTATTGGTGATAAAATCGGCATTAACGACTGCTTTTTCACGATTTACATTTTCGGTGTAGGCAAAAAATTTATCTGCTACACCGGCTTCTCTCATGACATAATCGCTGTACCCATCACCTATGACTTGGATTTCTCCAGGTAAATTTAATTGTTTAAGGCAATCTATCTTACCATTGTGTTTTGAAAGCACATTGGTTTTGTCGAAACCAATAATGTATCCTCTGTCGTCAAAAGTGAAGGTGTTGGCATTAACACACTCAGAAGCAATATCAAAGCGGTCTTCCACAATAGGATCAATAAACTCTTTAAAACCACAAGAAATGACCTTAATTTGGTCTTTATGGGATTTAAAAAAATCAATATTTCTATTAAATGACTCTGATATTTTTTCTTCTAAACGCGAGATTAATTCCGTAAGGTCATCCCTGTGCGCATTGAGTAATTTAATTCTCCGTTCAAGTGACTCTGTAAATGATATCTCCCCATCAATACCTAAATTAGTAATTAGCTTAATATCGTTTATAACCTCGTCTCGTTCAGGTTTATCTTTTAAAACGATTTCTGCAAGAATATCAAGGGCCTCGACTTGAGTTATTGTACTGTCGAAATCAAAAATATATGTGGTCATTATCTAGTGTGCTTCGAATGGGTTAAATTCTCGAGCACAAATGTACCAAATCAAAAGCATTTATTTCGTTCCGAAATAATGACTTTTAAAAATTGTATCTGCTGAATTTTCTCCCTGATTTGAGTCCTTTTTCTCCTGAACATCTTCTGAATTATTCTGCACTTGAGCTTCTTCTTTATTGACTTCATATGACGCCAAATAAGCCTTTTCTGTGTCACTCAATTTTTGAGATGTCATTTCTTGACCTACCTCTTTAATCAAAGATTTTAACTCTTCAATATTTGGTTGAGCTAATTCTAAAGGTTTTTGCTCTTTTTTTGATTGCTCAAATTTTTCTTCAATTTGAGATTTGAATGTCAAAAAGTCCTTCTCCAAAGATTCGTATTTCTGTTGCCATAAAACAGCTTCTTCTGTGATGTTTGAAGCTTCAACTTCAGAAACATCTGAAGAAATGGAATCTTCTTGAATATCTGCTTCTGTCGATGTGGTTTCTTCAGAACTTTTGTCTTGAGTTTCTACTTCAACACTTTCAGCAACTTCTTCTGGAGTATCCTCTTTGGTCTCCTCTGTTGCCGACTCACTTAATGAAGTCTCTTTAACTAAAGAAACCTCTTTGTCTGTGTGCTCAGCCTTCTTATCATTATTTTGGTGCACATCCGTTTGTGACATCTGTTCTTCTTCTATTGCTTTGCTTTCAGAAGTTTCCTTGGCATTTTCCTTTTCTGTTCCTTTGAGAACACTAACTTTAAAGTCTTGGTATTCCTCTTGGAGTAACGTATATCTATTTGCCCAATCTTGTCTATTGTCCTCAGCATTTTTTTTGTACTGATCAAATTCTTCAAACAACAAATCGTGTTTCACCTTCCAACCTTTGTTCTGGGATGAATCGTCAGCGAGATGGACATTGAACTGATCTAACTCATTTTGAAGTTTTCCATTTTCCTTTTCCAATTCTAGAATATTGTGATTTTCATGTGCTTTAAATGATGTCAATTCAGAATTCAGGGCATTGTATTTTTCAGCCCATAGCGCAAGTTCTTTATCCTTATTGCTGAATTGGGTGTCTTTATTAAGATCAATATCCTTAATTTTAGCCTCTAGAGAGGTCTTGAGTTTTGTTTTTTCTTCTTCTGCTTTTAACTTATACAATTCCAAAGCCTCTTTCATCAACTTCAACTCATCTCCTGCCTCAATACTGGTTTTCTTATATTTGTTTGCGTCTTCTTCGAGCTGAAGGTGATCTCTTTGCAAGGCCTCATAACTCGATCTCAATGGTATAAAAGATTCTCTTTTTAATTTGTTGAATTTACTTTTGACAATAGCCGCTTTAATTTGCCCTATCATTAAGCCCACAAAAAATAAGATTATGGCTGCACTAAAAATTGTAATTCCACCTTGGGTTGAGAGTAACTCTTGAATATCGAATTCTAACATGATTATATTGGTATTTACTCTAATATAGACTGACAATTTATGGTTTAATAATTGATTTTAGGATTTTAGATTAAAAGACAAAAAGCACGACGAAATTCAACATTAAAAAAAGTATTTTTGATGTATAATCTCATTCCTCATTTATGAAACTCATATTTGCTACACACAATAAAAACAAAATTAATGAAGTAGCTAAAATCACACCCGAGCATATTGAAGTTTTGAGTTTAAGCGAAATTGGTTTCAATGAAGAAATTCCCGAGACTGAATTAACCTTAGAAGGAAATGCCAAATTAAAAGTTGATGCCATTCTAAAAAACAAAAATGTAAATTGTTTTTCTGATGATAGTGGATTATTTGTTGAAGCTCTTAATGGAGACCCTGGTGTTTTTTCAGCAAGGTATTCAGGTGAGCGAGATACCGCCATGAATAATGAATTATTACTCCGTAATATGAAGAGTGTAGAATCTCGATCAGCTTATTACATGAGTGTTTTTTGCCTCTATTTTAAGGGTACTCATCATTTTTTTGAAGGTCGTCTTTATGGTGAAATTGCATACCACACCAAAGGAAGCAATGGATTTGGGTATGACCCAATTTTTATTCCTAATGGTTATACCTCAACTTTAGGTGAACTAAGCGAAATAATTAAACTCGAATTATCGCATCGAACCATAGCCTTGAATAAAATAAAAGAATTTCTTGCTTTAAACAGTTGAAAACCATTTTATCTGATTGCAAAACATTAGTTTTGTGAAAATTTTCTAGTACGAAAAAGAACTCATATTAATATTCGTTCCCGACTGTGCAGAATGATCTTATTTTAAATGACACAATTTAACGAATTAGGAATCGAAGATTCTATTTTACTCGCTGTCCAAGACCTCGGATTTGAACGACCAACCGAGATACAAGAAAAAACCATCCCCGTTGTACTCAATCAAAAAACAGACTTAGTTGCCTTAGCTCAAACCGGAACAGGTAAAACTGCTGCATTTGGACTCCCACTGCTACAATACGTGGATACTCAAAACAAAAAAGCACAAAGTATCATATTATCACCGACTAGAGAGCTTTGCCTGCAAATTACTAGCGAACTTAAATTATACGCCAAACACAATCCAAAAATCAAAATCGTAGCGGTTTATGGAGGTGCTTCAATTAGTGAGCAAGCCAAACAAATAAAGAATGGCGCTCAAATTATTGTAGCAACACCAGGAAGAACCAAGGACATGATTCAAAGAAATCTGTTACATATTGACGAAATTGAAGTTTGTGTTTTAGATGAAGCAGACGAAATGCTCAATATGGGATTTTATGAGGATATAAAGTCTATTTTAAGTCATACACCTGAAGAAAAGTCCACCTGGCTTTTTTCTGCAACGATGCCAAAAGAGGTTGCACAAATTGCCAAAAAATTCATGTCAAAACCGCATGAAATAACTGTAGGACACAAAAATCAAGGAGCCTCAACAGTTGCTCATTTTTATTATGAAGTAGGCGCACGACAACGTTATCAAGCCCTTAAAAGAATTGTAGATATTAATCCTGGTATTTTTGCTGTGATATTTTGTCGGACCAAAAGAGATACACAGAAAATTGCGGATAAATTAATAGAAGACGGTTATAATGCTGGAGCACTCCATGGCGATCTCTCACAGCAACAGAGAGATTTAGTGATGAATGCCTTTAGAAAAAAGCAAATTCAAATCCTAATCGCGACAGATGTTGCGGCAAGAGGCATTGATGTCGATAATTTATCTCATGTTATTCAGTTTCAACTTCCAGACGATAACGAAACCTATACACATAGAAGTGGTAGAACTGGAAGAGCTGGAAATAAAGGAGAAAGTCTCGTAATTATCACTAAAAGTGAATTCAATAAAATCCGATCACTTGAAAAGGTAATTGGAAGTAAATTTAAATCCCGTTCAATTCCTAGCGGTAAAGACATTTGTAAAGCCCAGATTATTCATCTTGCCAAAGAAATTGAAGCGACCTCGGTTGACCCTGAAATTGAATCCTATATGGAGCAAATAAAATCGCACTTAGCCGACCTTGATAGAGAAGCGCTAATTCGAAAAATATTTTCTGTAGAGTTTGCTCGCTTTAATGCCTATTATCAAAAAGAAGGAAACGAACTCTTTAATTCAAAAGAATCTAAATCTTCTTCTAAAGATGAGGTTCGGTTCTTTGTTAATATAGGAGAAAAAGACGGATTGAACTGGAAATCCTTAAAAGATTACATCAAAGACGAATCCGGATTAGATCGCGACGATATTTTTAAAGTTGACACAAAATCAACCTTTTCGTTTTTTAATGTTGACGCAAAAAACAGAGAATTGATTTTTAGTACGATACATCAAAATAACTACAAAAACAGAGAAGTTAGAATTGAAGTTTCTTCTGAACCCAGTTCTTCGAGATCTAAATCTAAGTTTTCTAAGAAAGGCAAGAAAAAACAAGGAAAAAGAGAAGAAAAAAGAGGGGGGAAACAAAAGAAAGGAGAACGAAATTTTCAAGGATTCTTTTAAAACACTAACTTCTATGCAATAAATTAGCATTAGGCCGCTTGTGATGTCAAATTGGAGATTTTTATTTATTGCTTTTTCTTTTTCATGCGCTGCTCAAGGGTTAGCTCAAAACATTTCCAACGACAGTTTATTTATCTC
>MDTC01115077.1_pt1 | contig 57313 bp, 52 predicted proteins | sample 811181 | NCBI WGS metagenome assembly MDTC01 (sample SAMN05326644, study PRJNA326480) | marine metagenome | isolation source: seawater | place: Pacific Ocean: North | collected 2011 | reverse complement strand
TTCCAATAGCGAAGTGAAACCTGTTTTGGAGTGTTCTAGCATGAAATCTTTTACTCTGTCAGCTCCGGCAACATTCATATTTGGAACTATGTCAACTAGGACCAAAGCCGAAATTGAGCCCGGCCTGTATTTCCCTTCAAGATAGATCCCAACGAGTCCTCCAAGTGATGCACCAACTAATGCGGGTTGGATTTCTAATTCTCCAATGAGATAGGCAACATCTGCAGAAAAGTCGCTTAGCTTATATTCACCGTCATCAGACCAGTCCGAATCGCCGTGCCCTCTTAAATCCAATGTTATGGCACAACCGCCGGTTTGAATTATTTTATCGGCTGTTGTATTCCACGAATGTCGGGTTTGACCTCCCCCATGTAAAAATAGAATTGCATCCTCTTTTACCTCACCCCACAAGTCAAATTCAATGGTGACCCCAGAAGGTGTCGTCAAACGTTCAGTTATGGGGTTAGATAAACTCATAGATGTTAAGAAATCGTCCCAGTTGATCTTAACTTTTCTATAGCATCTATTGAATAGCCAATCTCAGTGAGTAACTCTGTTGTGTCTTGGCAATATCCAGGTGCTGGCTTCGGCGTATGATTCGTTGAATTATTGAAGACCGCTCCTTGCTGAGGAACTCTCATTTTCCCAACAATAGGATGTTCGACCTCAGCAACTGACTTTACTTCTTTAACATGAATATCATGTGCTACTTCTGATGGATCCAGCACTCTCACCGCTGGTACATCAGCATCTTGGCATTTCTTCAAGGCTTCCACAGTGGTGAACGCACTTAGCATCTCATCAAATGACTCATACCACTCAATGAAATGTTTACTTCGACTGGATGCTGAGGAAAATCTTTCATCTTCTGCGAGATCATCGCGCGAAAGCGCTGAACAGACTGCTTTCCATTGAGAGTCAGTTCCCGCAGTTACAGATAGCCAGCCATCTGACGTAGAAAATAACTGATACGACCCAAGCAAATTAGGTAAATGTAGCGCGTCATCATCTAGAACAGTTTCGTGCATCATTACGTCAGGCCAATTAAAGGCAATATTTGCATTGAGCATTGAGACCTGAACATGCTGACTTTCTCCAGTTTCATTTCTCGCAAATAACGCTGCCGTGATCGCCTGAGATGTAGTCAAGGCTGCTACCTTATCCGCAACCATTCCGCGTATAAGAGTTGGCCCATCAGTAGTTTGCTGTGCACCAGCCCATCCAGAAATCGCTTGTATAACGGGATCGTAAACTGGCCTATCACTGTAAGGTCCTTCAGCGCCAAAACCGGATGATGATACATAAACTAACCGTGGGTTTATCTTGAACGCTTCATCAGCTGAAAAGCCTAGGCGTGTCACAGCACCAGGGCGAAAACCCTCGATGAATACATCTGCATCTCTAATGAAAGATCTCAGTATTTCTTTCGCCGTTTCCTCCTCAAGATTCAATCCAATTGATCTCTTGCCAGAGTTAGCATTCGCAAACCAGCCTGACATATTACCTTTTCGACTACCGTACATTCGGAGATCATCGCCGCCAGTCGTATTCTCAATTTTTATTATTTCAGCACCTTGAGTAGCAAGTAAATGCGTAGCTCCAGGAACAGCAATCATTTGCGCCAGTTCAACTATCTTGATTCCAGTTAGTGGACCTGTCACAATATCTCCTTACTCAAATCTAACCATGGGCAAAGAACGAAGGATCTTCGCCTGGGTCGGCTGTCAAATTTACTGGGCAGTCATTCGCAACCTCAAGAACCGCAAGTAGTCTTCCAACCCCGAGACAAAATCCAATTAACGAAAGTAGTTCTAATATTTGCTGATCAGAAAAGCTTGACTTCATACGTTCCCAAAATGCTTCATCAGATTTAAGTGTCCCGTGATCAAACACAAAACGTTCTGCTAGCTCTGCTGCTAGCTTCTCTTCTTCTGAGAAAGCACCGATCTCAGAGTATTCAGCTACCCGATGATAAAGGTCATCGCCTAATCCTTGCTGCATCGCCGATGCAGACCGAGTATCAAGTCATATATGACATTCATTAATCTGAGCTATTCGCATTCTCGCTACTTCTCTGACTCTTGTGTCTAAAGAAACCTTTGTATAGAGTGCATTCCCCGCTATGCCGATACCTTTTCCAACATCTGGTTGTAGGTACCAAAGTCTGCTTCGTTCCAATCCTTCTCCGTCAGGAATATCAATTCGTGCCATGTTAAACCTTTTCATTAATTGTGTTAGAACTTACTTTAGCTTGACCCGCATGCTAGAGAAAGACTAAAGAGTAAGCATGGAAGAATTTAACTTACATGAAGTCGATCATCTACTGTCAACGACTAGAGCTGTTCGTAAACGATTAGATCTCAGTCGCCCGGTTCCAAGAGACCTGATTCTTGATTGCATCAAAATTTCGACTCAAGCACCAGCTGGTGGGAATTATCAGAAGTGGCGTTGGGTCATAGTTGATGACCCTGAAAAGAAACTCGTTATTGCAGAAGCCTACAGAGATGGTTATGCACCATATATTGATGCTCAAAAGCAAGCTGTTTCAAATAAGATTCCTGATAACCCAACAGTGCAAAAGATTATGTCATCAAGTGATTATCTTGCAGAGATACTAGAAAAGGTTCCTGTTCTTGCTGTTCCCTGTTCGTTAGGAAGCCCCGCAGATATGGAAGGCGATTTAGGTGGTGGACTCCAAGGGTGGTGGGGTTCGGTCTTACCTGCTGTTTGGAGCTATATGCTAGCTGCCAGAGCACGTGGGCTTGGAACAGCTTGGACGACCTTGCACCTTCGCTACAGCGAGCGAGTTGCAGACGCTCTTGAAATACCTGAAACAATAACTCAACTGGCATGCGTTCCAACTGCATACTACTTGGGGGATACTTTTAAACCCGGTAAGCGAAAACCTGCAGAAGAAATCACGTACTGGAATAAATGGAAACAAACTGATATGCGAGAAGATTAGTCTTCTGTTTCGCCATGGGCATCTGCAGTCTGAAGATGGTGCCTTATAACTTCATCAACGATAAGACGGAAGACCTTTTCTCCAAAAATTGGGTCCATGCCCTCACGCCGTGCTACCTCATGGAGTTGAGCTATTTGATCTTTCTCTCGTTGAGGATCAGCAGCAGGTAAACCAGATTTTGCTTTTAATTCACCAACTGCTTTTGTAATTTCAAAACGTTCAGCTAGTAAACAAATAAGCTGTTCGTCTAATTCGTCAATCCTCGCCCTATGTTCTTGAAGAATACTAGTATCCATACCTCTTAACCCCCGCGACTTTTGAAGTCTCATCCATCCTGATGTGTATTGATTCTAGTAGATGATTCCTCAGTAAACTTTTGTTTGGATGCCATTCGTACTTGGTGAAAACTTTCTTGGAAAGTGGAGATTGCCTTAAAGGCATGGGAAAGTTTATTTATGGTTCCCCTAGACGAAACTTTTAACGGCACATGGAACTACAAACCTCAATTTTGCACTGATTCTGGCTTCAGACAGCATTACGTTGATGAGGGGGAAGGAGAAGTTCTGGTTTGCCTGCATGGTGAGCCGACATGGGGGTACGTATACAGAAAAATGATTGATCCGTTAGCAGAAGAGTTTCGGGTCGTAGTTCCTGACCACATGGGGTTCGGGAAAAGCGAAACCCCAAAAGGCCAGGACTATACACTTCAACGCCATACCGAGAATTTAAGCGATCTGATTGATTCTCTCGAGCTGAACAATATTACTTTTGTAATGCAAGACTGGGGTGGCCCTATCGGAACCGCGTACACCGTTCGTAACCCTGAACGAGTGAGTCGACTTGTTTACATGAATACTCTTGCTGGGTATGGGCGCGTTCCTGATGGAATATCAAAAATCCGCGATTCTCGCTGGTTTCAGTGGATAGGAGAGGGTCTCGAAACTGGTCGGACTGAAGCTGTGCTTCGAAATGCCGGATCCACAGTTGTTTCAATCATGAAATTACTTGGAGTCTCTTCTGAGGTGATTGACGAAACATGGATAGACGCTTACAGTTCTCCGTTTCCAGATTACGAAAGTTCAATAGGGGCATATGAGTTTCCTATAGACGCCTACTTGGGAAGAATAGGGGAATATGTTTTAGAGGGCCTTGAAGGAGTTGCTGATCTCACCTCAAAACCAGCAATACTTTTGGAAGGGCTTGAGGACTATGCAATACCACCTGAATTTGCGATAGCGGACTTCAGGTCACTTTGGCCGTTAAGTCCTGTCATCAAACTAGGCGGCGTCGGACACTTTTGTCAGGAAGATGCACCTGAGATATTGGTTGCGAGTATCTTACAATTCTTAAAAAATAATCCTCTGAATTAACCCAATTAATGGAAGAAGGAACTAATGACTTCAGAAATCGAAATAGTTGAAAGGATTCAGTCTGACCTTCGAGGTCCTGGAGGAGATTGGGAAACCAGTTACGAAGACGTCCTAGGAGAAACTCTTCTTGTTTTCAAAAATAGACATAAATCTATTAGGGAAATGTTTGAAAACAACATCGCAAAATGGGCTTCAAGAGAGTTTCTTGTCCTTGAACAAACAAGAATTACATACGAAGAGTTCAAGTCCTGCGTTGAATCAACTGCTTATCGGATGCAAACTCAATGCGGAATAACTAAGGGAGATAGAGTAGCTATTCTTGCTGCCAACTCGCCCGAATGGGTTATTAGTTTTTTTGCGGCTACCCATCTAGGAGCGATTGTTTCAGCATTAAATGGGTGGTGGACAGAAACAGAGATCCGCCATGCAATCGAATTAACGGATCCTTCCCTCATTGTGGGAGATTCGCGAAGGCTAAGTCGCGCAGGATCACTATTAGAGAATCTTCAAGTTATAGATTTTGACCAGAATTCACTTTTTTTTAAAGCGTCAGAAGATAAACCCGAATACCCAGCCATAGCTGAAGATGACCCAGCACTTATTCTCTTTACTTCTGGGACAACTGGAAAATCAAAAGGGGCACTTCTTTCACACAGGAGCCTAATAGGTTTTGTGGATGGAACTATTCACAATGCATATGAGAAAAAACTGATTGCGTTAAACCTTTTGGATATTGACATCTCTTCCCTGCCAGATACTCAAGAAATAATTCTTGCCACATCACCGCTTTTCCATATATCTGGTCTGCCTGCGGGAGTATTGATGAATATGGCAAACGGAGCAAAACTTATTTTTCGGAAAGGCAAATTTGACCCCGCAGACGTACTCAGACTCATCGAGAAGGAGAAAGTCACAAACTGGGTAGCAATTGGAGATATGGGACCTCGGGTAATGTCCCACGCAGATTTTACGAATCGGAATACTTCTTCATTAACTCGAGTTAGCAGCGGCGGAGCGCACCTTTCAAAACACATGCAAAATATGATTTCAAAGCATTTCCCTCAAGCTGCGCATTCAATAGGTCAAGGCTATGGAAGTAGCGAATCATGCGGTGTTATCACATCAATCGGTGGACAAGATTTTAAAAACTTTCCGGACTCAGCAGGACGTCCATGTTTGGGGTACGAAATCGAAATTCGAGATTCATCAAATAAGCCTTTAGGGGAAGGTGAAGACGGAGAAATACACGTTAGGTCTGCATATTCAATGCTGAAGTATTGGGGGAATGATTCTGCTACCGCCGAAACTCTAAAGGCAGGTCGTTGGCTTAGTATGGGAGATATTGGCAAGGTAATGGACGGGAGACTCTATATTAACTCTCGAGCGCGAGATATGATTATTCGATCAGGTGAGAATATCTACCCGGTTGAAATTGAACATCAGCTCGAAAGTCACCCCTTCATTCATGAGGCTTCAGTAATTGGGGTTGATCATGAAGAAAAAGGGCAGATCGTAAAAGCTGTTATCGTTCTCAACGAAAATAGCCAGTTTGATGTTGATGTCTTCTCTCAATGGTGTTCCGAATCGCTAGCAAAATACAAAATTCCAGAAATATGGGAACATAGGACTCAACCACTTCCAAGGACTGCTAGTGGAAAAGTCGTTAAAGGGGCCCTAACTGGAGATAGGAAAATTAGTAATTTTAAGGACTAACCAGAGATGAGTTGATCATCCGAAATCGCAATAATGCTAACTGGAATTGCGCTCATTATTGGAAGCCCCGTAATTCGGTCATATCCAGAATCTGAAGAAACTAAACGATTAGTGGGAGAACCAATATCTCGAACCTTCTCATCTGTCAAAGAGATACCACCCCACGAATGAGACATTGAAACCACACCTCGCTTGATATCAGGGTCGCTTTCAATAACACCTACAATAGATGACCGGGGCGATGATATTTTCAACAAATCACCATCTATTGCCTGCAACTCAATTAAATCATCAGGATTCACATAGACGTAATTAGTAGTCGCTACCTTTGCAAGGCCAGGTAATTCTGTACCAAGCGAATTTAGAGCATGCTTTAATCTCCGACCTACAAGAAGGTACGGGTACTTTGTTTTATCAAATGTGTTTAGCAGTTCGGTTCCGGAACTTTCCTTATGCACCTCGGCAAGCTCATCGAACACGTCAGTGGGGCAAACAGCAAAACGTGCGTCATTGTCAGGGTCGCCTGGAAGGACCCTTATTGGGTTGTCATGAATCGTCCGTTTATTTTCTCTCCATTTATTAATAGGCAGTCGTGCGTTACCGAAAACATAATCAATTACGGTGCCGTCCGTTAGATTTTCATGAATGGGTAACTCCCCTCCGGGGAGTTCAATTTTAGTTTCATTACGCTTTGCTATTCCAACAAAAACTTCCCATTCATTCAGCACATCATCATTTGTGTGAATGACCCGTTCCGTATAGTTGGTATAGACTGCGGGAAAACGACGGTCCATAACATTCGGTACGTCTTCACGTTCAAGTTGAAGTCGAGGCGCAATTATATAATCTGCTAGTTGTGCCGTTGAAGTCATTCGGTGGTCAATTACGACGAGCAGGTCAAGACTCTCTAACGCTTGTAGTGTTTTGTGTTGGTCAGGCCAAGCCTGAATAGGATTGCCACCCGAAACGATTAATGCACGCACTTGCCCATCGCCCTCAAGGAGAATCTCGTCGTTTAATGCGTTGGTAAGCATCTCGCCTGAGAGTCCTGATAAACCTCTGACCCTATGGGGTGCACCTGGAGTCGGGCTACTTGGAGCAGTTACCTGCGCTCGTCTTGTGTCTCCAGGAGAAAGCATATACGGACTTTCAAGGGTTTCTCCCTCTCGTAGGACGCGTCCGCATAGAACATTGAGTGTGAGAACCAGCGATTCCATTAGCGTTCCATGCGCTGCCATATTAGGGCCTGTTCCTGATCCTGCGGTGCCCTTAGGTCCAGAGGCGAACATCTCTGCTGCGAGCTTAATATCGTCTGGCGAAACTTCACATCGTTCAGCAGCATAACTGATAGTGAAAGCGGAACAAGCTTCTTTCAACATGCCAAGTTGTCTCTGGTCTACATGTAGTCCACAAAAACTCTTGTCGTGTAGATCATTGTTCAAGATATGTCCAATCATGGCAGCAAGCAGAGTAGGGTCCTCACCTGGCTTCACCTGAAGCCATACATCAGCCTGTGTCGCTAACTCGCTTCTTCTTGGGTCAATAACAATAAGTTTAAGGCCCCGTTTTTTAGCCTCTCGGAGTTTTACGAAAGGATTAGTTCCTTGCAGTCCACTGGCTGGTCCGTAACTAGAAACAAGAGGATTGTATCCTACAGCAAGTAGAACATCAGCATCAGTAAAATTTTGCCAACCTGCCTCCCAAGAACCGAGCCGGAGTAGTGAACTGCGATGTGCAGGTTGATCAATTGTAAGCGACGTATAGAAGGATGGAGAGTCAAACCCTTTATGCCATGCAGCTGCCACAGGAACACCGATACTGTTTTGGTAAGCTCCTGTTCCGATATAAGTTGCTACGGACCGTGGACCATGTTTCTCTACAATTTCTTGTATTCGCTCTGCTACTTCGTCAAGTACTTGCTCAGACAGCGCTTCCTCGTAAGTTCCGGATATTGTTCTCTTAAGTGGTGATCTGAGTCGGCTTGGGCTATGAAATTGATCAGCTAATTGTCTTCCTTTTATGCACGTGTACCCTTCGAATAGAGGATCTGTTCGATCACCTCTTACTGCAATAATTCTTTCCCCATCCTCGACATCTATTTCCATAGGGCAGGCAGCATGACAAACACGACAGAATGTTTTTTTCGTTTCAAGCATAAAAAGAATCTACACGATTTTCTAGATAGATGTCATAGCTCAATTGCACCAGTTAAAAATAATGGATTACGGTAGCTATAGAACGGGAAAGATAGGAATCGTTAATTATGACTTATGAATGTTTCGATGTGTCAATCACAGATAAAGTCGCTCATGTAAAACTTAATCGAGGGCCCAATCTCAATACGATGATCCCTTCCTTTTGGAGCGAACTTCCGAAGATAATCAACGGAATAAGTGACGAAGGAAAGGCTAGAGCGATTGTGATCTCCTCAACTGGAAAACATTTCTGCGCTGGGATGGATTTAGCTGTTTTTACTAATGGAAGCCTAGGAGATGGAACGAAAATAGAAAAAGGAAGAAGGAATGCTGTTACTCGAGAATCAGCTCTTCACCTTCAAGATAGCTTTACATGCTTTGAGAAAGCCAGAATGCCTGTTCTAGCAGCTATACAGGGTGGATGCGTCGGAGGAGCCGTTGACATGGTTACCGCTGCTGATATGAGGTACGCAACAGAGGATGCTTGGTTCTGTATCCAAGAAATTAATATTGGAATGACTTCTGATGTTGGAACACTCCAAAGGCTACCAAAAATTATTCCAGAGGGAGTAGCACGAGAGCTAGCGTACACCGGGAGACGAATGCCGGCTCAGCGTGCACTAGAGGTTGGCTTACTAAACGAAGTTTTTTCATCTCATGAAGTCATGGTTGATGCTGTTTTAGAGATCGCTGCTGAAATCGCAACAAAGTCACCATTGGCAATTTGGGGAACTAAAGAGAGTATAAATTTCACCAGAGATCACTCTGTTGCTGATAGTTTGAATTTCATCGCTACATGGCAAGCTGGAATGTATCAACCTCAGGATATGGCCAGCGTCTTTGAAGCACAGTCAAAAAAAGAAGAGCCTGAGTTTGATGATTTGCCACCAGCACGAAAAGGTTTGGGTTAAGGGTTAAGGATTCTTCTTCCAATAAGTTTTAGGCAAAGAGTCTCATCGGCCCCTTCAAAGATTGATAGAACTCGAGCATCTACGTACAGGCGACTGACAACGTACTCTTCGGCATACCCGAAACCTCCATGTATTTGCATAGCTTCACGAGTTACCCATTCTGCTGCCTTACATGCGTATGCTTTCACCATTGCTGCTTCTAGTGTCCCCTCGCCTATCGACATCAGCTCTCCAACCCTATAGGTGTACTGTCTGCATGCTTGGATCAACGCCGACATCCGTCCTAATTTGCTTTGTGTTAACTCATAGTCAGCTAAAGCTAATCCAAAGACTTTTCTTTCTTGACTATAGGCAACAGCTTCCTCATAAGCTCTTTGCATAACACCAACAGCACGGGCAGCTGTTTGTAATCTTCCATTTTCAAATCCGGCCATTTGGAGATAAAAGCCTTTCCCTTTTCCTGACTCTCCTCCAACGAGAGAACGGGAAGGAACCTTCCAATTCTGAAACGAAACCTCAAAACTATGCATACCCCTGTATCCCAACGTGGGTATTGATCTTCCTTCCAACTTTCCTCCATGATCTTGGTGGAAGCTAAAGCTATGCCCCTCAGCTCTTTCTTTCTCTACGACAAAGATACTTAACCCTCTATGACCTATTGAAATATCGGGGTTTGTTCTTGCCAGCACCATCAATAAATCAGCTCGGCCTGCAAAAGTGCACCAAGTTTTAACCCCATTGAGTTCCCAGTCCCCGTCAGGCAACTGTTTAGCAGTAGTTTTTATGCTTGCGACGTCACTACCAAAATCTGGTTCTGTTACAGCAACAGCCGACATGCACTGTCCTGAAGCGATCAAAGGCAAAAGGCGCTCTTTTTGATCTTCTGTTCCGCCATTTTCAATAGCTCTCGCTAATATCTCTGGACGCGTTATCAGAGAACCTCCTATGCTGAGTGACGCTTTTGAAAGTTCTTCAGTTGCGATTACCATACCGTAACTATCAAATGAGGTACCTGTTGCTGTTCCACCATAAACTTCTGGGATTGAGAGCCCAAAGCATCCAAGCTCTGATAGTCCCACGATAATACTTTCAGGAACATCGAGATCTTCACGGTGAACTCTCTCTGCGTGTTCTTCAATGTTTTCTTTTCCAAAACGCCGGAAAGTCTCAGCTACAAGCTCTAACTCTTCGCTTAAATGACTTTGAAGTGGCAAATCTACTGCCGAAGAATAATGATCCGGAGATCCATATAAAGCAACATAATCATTAAGGTGCTGGATATCTTTATCTTCTATTCCCCAAAGACGCTCACGTCCAAAACACATAGTGGAAAGTGATTTAAAAGTATCCGCGCAAAATAGTTGGACTAATAATTTCTCATTATCTCCTTTTTCTGCGAAATCTTTAAAACCTTGAGCTATTGAAAGGGCGGAACGAGCATGAGCTAACTCATAGAGAAACACTTGGTTCTGTTCCGGATTGTCTTGTTTCCGTAAGTAGTTCAGGCCTTGATCAATTATCTTTTCAGCACTTCTGAGTGAGTTTTCTAGATCAATAATGCCCATTAGCGACCTCCAAGGTAAGGTTATCTGACTCTTTTCGGAATAGGAACGGTATCTAAATTTGGGTATTTTTGCTTTTCAGGGGACTTGGCTAAGTTATGAACGTGAATAATTCTAAAATTACCGCAGGAATTCACCTGCCTCAGGCTGGCCCCGCCGCATCTTCGGAGGCGATAACAAAAGTTGCAGAGTTAGCAGAGCAGTTAGGTTTTCAAGACGTGTGGGTTAGCGATCATCTGATAATTCCATCTGACGCTAAGTACCCACCATCAGCTTATATTTATGAGCCTTTAGCTGTAATGGCATGGGTCGCTGCTAAAACTTCTTCGATCAAGATTGGAACGACGGTTCTTGTATTACCGATGAGAAACCCGATTGTCGTTGCGAAGTCTTTGGCTTCTATCGATCTTCTAAGCGGTGGACGTGTAATTCTTGGGACAGCTGCTGGCTGGTTGAAAGCCGAGTTTGATGCTTTAGGAATTCCATTTAATGAGCGAGGTCAAAGAACTGATGAAGCTCTTGAAATACTCCAATGCTTGTGGAATGACGACAATATCAACGCGTCTTTCCCCATCCACCAATTAGAACTAGTTAATATGAGAGCTAAACCGCAACCAGTGAACAATATCCCTATTTGGATTGGTGGTCATGCAAATGTTGCTTTACGACGCGCCTGCAAAGTTGGAGATGGCTGGCATGGAGCATTTCTGCCAATTGATGAGACAGAAAATTTAGTTAAGAAATTATTAGAACTTGCTCCTAAAGATGATTTTGTCTTTTCCATGCGGACCAGTTGGGATCCACTTGAAGATGATGAAAATCAAATTGCATCAGAAATTAAAGAATACGTTCGTGTAGGAATTACTCACTTCGTTCCCGAGCCCAGACAAAGAAATGTTGAGGATTATATGAACTCTGTGCGAATCCTTAAGGATATTTTAAATGAAAGTGGTGTGGACTTCGTTTAATGATTAGCACAGTTAGTCATTCTCAAGATCTCCACGCCTAGCTAAGACATCTTCTTTCGTAGGAACGCGCACCCCCACATACCAGACTCCAACGGCGCCCACTGCACCTACGAGTACCTGGAGAAACACATTAGTAATTGCTAAAAGGATGCTAAGAACTACTGCCGATACCATCATCCCTATCGCTATAAACTTAGATTTCCGGGGCATCCCTAGCCCGTCTCTATGGTCTTGCACTAATCTTCCAATCACAGGCAGGTCAAGAATCCAACGCTCAAACCTTGGGCTAGATTTAGCGAAACACGCTGCTGCCAGAATCATGAAAACAGTAGTTGGCATTCCCGGAACGATAACTCCAACGAAACCGAGAGCAACAAACAGAAATCCCATTACCAAAAAAAAGGACTTCACCAAAAAAGATTTTAGAGAATCAAAACTGTTTTTCCTAAGACGGACCATACATCAAGAGTAGTCTTTCAATTCAAGTTGTGTTAGTGCCTGCCTACTATCTCTTGTAAACTATGAGAATGGGGGAATTTGCAAGCATAAATAAAATGATTGATCTATCCGGTAAGCGAGGAATTGTGACCGGAGGATTCAAAGGGATAGGTAAAGCGATCACAGCACGGTTAATAGAATGCGGAGCTAAAGTTGTGGTCGCCGACTCTGATCCTTTGATCAATGACTGCCCAAATACTGATAATATCATCTTCCAGTATTGCGACGTCACAGATGAGGCCAACCTCGTATCAGCGATCACATCGTCGACAGGTGATCAAGGGCTTGATTTTCTTGTCAATAATGCCGGAATTTTCCCCACTACAGGACCCATAGAGGATGTGGCTGATGATTTTGTGAGCAGAATGCTTGAGGTCAATGTTCGAGCTCAATATAGTGCTTCGAGGGAAGCTGCTAGATACCTGCAAAGAGGTGGGTCAATAGTGAATATTGCTTCAATAGCGGCACTGAGAGGTGGCGCTAATATAAGTGCCTATAGTACGTCGAAAGCTGCCATTATTGGACTGACACAATCCTTTGCTCAGGAGCTTGGAGCTAAGGGAATTAGGGTTAATGCAATAGCCCCTGGAATAATTGACACACCTGGCGTCCAAGATCAACTCGGCCCACTTAAAGAGGGAGGTCTGGATATTGAAAGCGCTATAGCATCAAATCCCCTTAGGTTGACTGGCGCCCCTGACTATATCGCCAGAGCAGCAATCTTTTTAATCTCAGATTTAGCTGCTTTCATTTCAGGGCATACGCTTGTTGTCGACGGCGGATCTACAGCGTAAAAAGAACTTCTATGAACCTTTCAAAAATAACTGATATCAAAAATAAAATCCACTACGAGGCCAGCCGTACTGAAGCTCCAGAAGGGTTCCCAAAATTTCATGACATCCCAAAAGAGCGATACACATCACAAGAATTCTATGAACTGGAACAAGAGCATATTTTCTCTAACTCTTGGGTAGTTGCTGGGCGGGAAGACCAAATTCCTACTCCAGGTGATTTCTTTACTTTTAAAAAATTAGGGGAACCAATGCTCTTGATTAGAGGGAATGACGGTTCTATCCGGTGCTTTTATAACACATGTCAACATAGAGGCGCTCCAGTAGTCCGGGATGAGTCTGGGTCATCAAAACGTCTTAGATGCCAATACCATTCTTGGAGTTATGACATCACTGATGGGTCCTTAGTAGCTGTTCCCGATGAGCATGATTTCATTGATTTAGATAGAACGCAACGTTGTTTACCCCAAATTAGTTGTGACACCTTTGAGGGCTTTATTTTCATCAATAAAAATCCTCTTGCTGAACCGCTCCGAGATTATCTTGGCTCAGCGGCTGAGATGTTAGAACCTTTGGACAACTTATCTCTGAAAGAGATTTACCGCGAAAGTATGGTTATACCTTGTAATTGGAAAATAACGGCCGAAGCATTTCTTGAGGTGTACCATTTCAAACATATACATTCGAATAAAGAAGGTTGGGCAACCCTAGACAGTCGCAGGGCGGCAATGGGTCTTTACCCCGGTGGGCACAGTCGGATGGTCACTGGTTATTCAGATCAACACATTAATCTAAGCGGAATGCAGGGATGGGATGACTGGAAAGCATTAGACAACGGTGACTTCAAAACTATGGAGTCAACAAGCCAGGAATACCTTGAGATGTTAGATTGCACCAGTACGGCCGTTAGTTATTTCCCAAACACGATTATTCCTCTTGGTTCATTTGGTTACCCCGTACTTCTCTTTTGGCCAATAGATATTGAAAATACACTTCTTGAATGGTGGTATTACGGTCCGGAAGATTGGGAAGGAAATGCAATACCCGAGCATTGGCAAAAGAGAGCAAAACAATTTGATCAAATCATGGATGAAGATAAATATAACATGGCGCCGATGTGGGAATCTTTGAAATCACCCGCCTTATCTGGAATACCGATCAATTATCAGGAACGAAGAATCTGGCACCTTCACGAAGAAATTGACCGGCAGATCGGTCATCAAAATATCCCCGACGAATTGTTGATGGATCAGGTACTCGAACCACACTTAGAAAGTTGATAGATGTTTAATTTCCAAGATATTTACCACATAGGAATTCGTGTCCCAGACCTTGAAGAAGCCATGAAAGAAATGGGTTCATCTCTTTCCGTTACATGGGCAGAACCACTATATACAGAGGCTCAATCAGTATGGACCCCATCTGAAGGACAACAAAAATTGCCCCTAAAATTTGTCTATTCTTGTGAAGGACCTCAACATCTCGAACTACTCGAAGGGCCAGCTAATTCAATCTGGGATGGGAGAGAAAACTCGGGAGTTCACCACATCGGTGTTTGGGTAGATGACGTTGCCAACGAAACAGAACGATTCCTTCGAGATGGCTGGACTCTGTTAGCGGCCTCTAGATCACCAGAAGAGGGTTACGGAGGATATACATACCTTGCCCCTCAGAGTGGAACCATTGTCGAGTTAGTTTCTCGAGCGATGCTCCCTCGATTTGAGGAGTGGTGGGCAGGCGGTTCTTTAACTAAGTAAACAGATCAAATAATTCTTGAAACGCTTTGAATTGACCACCATTTGTTGAGGAGGGAACAAGGATCGGAGTTTTAACGCCAGCTTCGTACCATTTATCTAGGCCTTCTTTCACTTCTGAGGCCGGACCAAACAGTGACACATCTTCCAACCATCTATCCGTCATTAAGTCCGGCAATGACCCATAATCTTTCTTGGATATTGCTAATTCTATATTTTCCATTTCGATTTTATATCCAACCGATTTCCAATAATTTCTATAATTGGGAAGGCCAACGTACATGCTGAGGGTCTTTCGGTTAACCGCTGCAGCGGATTCTCGATCTTCAGAGATACATGTTGGAATCATTCCTCCTATGAAGAAACCATTATCTATATCGTGATTTGTGTACATGCGCTCTAATGATCCTCGAACGCCGCTTCTTGCAGCGTTTGCGAAAACGATCCCATTAGACAATTGTGCGCCGAGCGCAACCATTTTGTCTCGCATCGCTGCGACGATCAGGGGTGGTAAATCCCCCACCCGTTTTGCAGCCCTATACCCTTCTATAAATTTTCGCGTATCTGCAAGAGGTTTACCCGTACTAATAGCAAGACGGTCGTTCATTGGGTCGTGGCTGACTCCTATTCCAAAGATAAATCTTCCTCCAGAAATCTCATGAATATATGAAGCGGATGAGGCATAATCCTGCACGTGTCGCGTATAAATATTTACTATTGAAGTGCCGAATGCTATCTCATTAGTTTTTTCCGCAATGCTTTGACAAAGGCCCATAGCGTCCCCAAAACTGGGGCAAAAGATCCCCGAGAAACCTCTCTTCTCAATCTCAACTGCTAGCTCAAGAGTCGCTTCCCTTCTGCCAGGCACAGCTGATAAAGAAACTGCTGGCCTCTGGTTACTCAATACGAATCCCTGATATAGCTCTACTCACAACGAGTTGCTGTATCTGTTCTGTGCCCTCAAAAATATCATGTATTTTTGCGTCACGGTGCCAACGTTCTACTGGATACTCCCTTGTATACCCGTAGCCTCCTAGTATTTGTATAGCCCGTTCAGTCACCCATGTGGATACGCGCCCAGCTTTTAGTTTGGCCATAGAACCTTCTGCGTTTTCAAATTGACCGTTCTTGCCTAGCCACGCTGCTCGCCAAGCTAACATCCTTGCAGCATCTATTTCTGTTGCCATGTCAGCGAGCATAAAAGCTATTCCCTGATTTTGGATGATAGGTCTTCCAAATGCATGGCGTTCTTTAGCATATTCAAGTGAGTATTCGTATGCTGCTCGAGCGACTCCAATTGCTTGGGCAGCAACTGCAGGCCGAGTAGCCTCAAATGTTTGCATAGCTGCTTGAGCATTGCCGCGTTTACCTTCACGAACCCGAGCCAGTCGTTCATCAAGTTTTTCTTTGCCGCCTAATAGACATCTTCCTGGCACCGTCACGTCCTCTAGTACAACCTCAGCTGTGTGACTCGCCCGGATTCCGTGTTTTTTGTACTTTTGCCCTTGGGAAAGGCCCGGAGTGTTTGGTGGAACAATAAAACTAGCATGCCCTTTTGACCCTAATTCTGGATCAACAACTGCAATTACTACGTGAATATCTGCGATTCCTCCATTAGTAATCCAAGCTTTAGTTCCGTTTAACACCCACTCGTCAGTTGCTTCGTTATATTTAGCTGATAGCCGGTAGCCGCCGACATCTGATCCAGCATCAGGTTCCGAAGCACAAAACGCTCCAAGCTGTAAATTCTGGGGGTCCCCGTAACACTGGGGAACCCACTCAATTACTTGATCTCTTGACCCAGAAGCGAGAATACCAGCGGCTGCTAAACCAGACCCCATTATCGCCATGCCAATACCGGCATCACCCCAGAAGAGTTCTTCGATAGCTACGGGCATCGTGAGTCCAGTCGGGTCGTTAGACATAGCTTCTGCCATAAATTCCCAACCATAAAGACCTATCTCAGCTGCTTGTCGGACTATAGGGTAAGGAAATTCTTCTTTCTCATCCCATTCTTCGGCAGCGGGTCTGACAACATCCTCGGCGAACCCGTGTACCCAGCTTTGAATCCCTATTTGATCATCGCTTAATTTGAGAGAAAAGTCTGTCATTTTGGTCACCTCTATCTAGTTATTAACAATTCTAGGGTGAGTTGTAAGAAATAAATCGTGATATGTGTCTCATTGTTTCTTTAAAGTACTACGTGATTAGTGCAATTCGCTATTAACATTTCATAAGAATGTCAGAATCAAGCAAACTAGATGAATTACCGAAGTCTTATAGGCCTTCAGATGTTGAAACAGCGATTAGTGAGCTGTGGGACCAGGCTGGCTCCTTTAAAGCAAACGCTGGCACATCCAACGACACGGCATTTTCTATTGTTATTCCGCCACCAAACGTCACCGCAGCTCTTCATCTAGGTCACGCTTTAAATAATACACTGCAGGATGTACTTATTAGATTTCACCGAATGGCAGGTTATTCCACACTATGGATGCCAGGAACTGATCATGCTGGGATAGCTACCCAAACTGTCGTAGAGAAAAGACTAATTAATGATGGAACTTCCCGGCTCGAAATAGGTAGAGATGCCTTTATTAAAAGAACCCAGCAATGGAAAGATGAATACGAAGAAATAATAATAAATCAACTAAATGCAATGGGAGCGTCCTGCGATTTCGATCGAACAAGATTCACCATGGACGATGTCTGTGCCACAGCTGTTAGACATGCATTCTTCGTTCTATTTCAAGATGGATTAATTTATAAAGGCAAAAGATTAGTTAACTGGGATCCAGTTACTATGACTGCGTTAGCGGATGATGAAGTAGAAATGGAAGAAGTTGAAGGTTCTATGTGGTACCTCAAGTATCCATTGGACGATGGTTCGGGATTTATCACTGTAGCTACTACAAGACCGGAGACGATGTTAGGCGACACGGCCGTTGCAATGAATCCAAATGAGCCAAATGCATCAGTGCTCATAGGAAAAATGATTCGTTTACCAATAGTTGATAGATTAATTCCTATCATTGCTGATGATTACGTTGTTATGGCGAACCCTGATAGCGATGACCCTAAGGCACGTTTCGCATCCGGTTTCCTCAAGGTTACTCCTGCACATGATCCAAATGATTGGGATATAGGGGTCAGACATGACCTTCCAATTATTAATATTTTGGGCCCAGATGCAACAATTTCAGGGAATTATGGATGGGATGATATTTCTGAAGAAGCTCAACAATTTATCGGGCTTTACCGAGATGAAGCTAGGTCCGCAATCATAGATTGGTTTAAAGCTAATAATTTGCTTGAAGATGTGAAGCCATACAATCATTCTGTTGGGCACTCCTATAGAAGCCATGTCCCAATTGAGCCATGGTTAAGTTCCCAATGGTATGTTGCTGTAACCGACGATAGGTTACGAGGATCCGCTCTACGAGCTCAGAATGTCGAGCAGTGCCCTAGCTTACCGGATAATGTCACATCTAGATCTAAAGATACTGGCGATGGTGAACTGTCTTTTTATCCTGACCGATATGCCAAAACTTATTATTCATGGCACGAAGGCATACGGGATTGGTGTATCTCAAGACAGCTTTGGTGGGGACATCAAATACCTGTATGGGTAAGAACACTTCCACAAGAACAAACTGTATTTGAAGAACTTGACCTGAATGGAGAGATACCTGAAAGCCAATGGACTAAGTTAGGTGCCGCTCATAGAGTTAGAAGAACAGAAGAAGGCCTCATAGAGGAATCTATTTGTGTCCCTCCTGAAAATACCATACAAAGACTAGGTCAATCTCAAAGAACTTCGGAATCTGAATTAATTCAACTTCTTGAAAGCGAAGGCTTCACCCGTGACCCAGATGTACTTGATACCTGGTTTTCTTCGGCCCTATGGCCATTATCAACAATGGGGTGGCCATGGCCTGAAGATTTCCCTGAAACTGAAGGACTACTCGACTTCTTCAATCCAACTTCTGTCCTCTCAACTGCCCGAGAAATTATTACTTTATGGGTAAGCAGAATGGTGATGTTCAATCGTTATTTCCTCAACGGTCGCCTTCCGTTTAAAGACGTATTCATTCACGCAATGGTTCAAGATGGACACGGACAAAAGATGTCAAAGAGCCTAGGTAATGGTGTTGACCCACGTGATATTATTTTCAGCCACGGTGCGGATGCGATGCGATTCACTTTGGTACAGATGACCACCGATACCCAAGATGTCCGTATGCCTGTTGAGATGGTTTGCCCCCACACAGGAGAATCATTCCAACCTGAATTCATTGAGACTCCCTCGGGACATCTTGTTGCTGCTCCTACTCAACAATCACCAAAGGATCATACTAAGCATATGGTAAGCGCTTATGGAGCAGCAGCGGGTGTAGTAGAACCATCTGGATCTGTACCTTTAGCTAGAAATACATCTTCAAGATTTGATTTAGGAAGAAATTTTGCGAACAAAGTCTGGAATGCAACACGGTTTGCCTTAAATAGAATCGACAGTAAGTCACTGCAAGAAATTGACTTAGCTAACAGACCTTTTATAGATAGATGGATATTTTCTAGACTCGAAGAGACTACTAATAAGCTAGAAGATTCGATTCGCAAATATCAATTTAACGTCTTTGCTGACACCCTTTACGACTTTGTGTGGCACGATGTCTGTGACCGTTATTTAGAGGTCGTGAAACCTTCAATTGATGATGACCCTGAACAGCAGATGGTTTTAGCGAATCTCCTTAACGCAGTTTTAAGGATTATGCATCCAGTTTGTCCATTTATAACTGAAGCTCTGTGGACTCATGTCCGAAATGCTACCAGTTCGAATTTGTTGGGAATCGAGCTCCCCGATGCCGAGATACTTGCAAATGCTGCATGGCCTAAAATTGAATTAGGTCAAATTAACTCACCTCAGCTATTTAAAGATTTTAATAGTGCCAACCAGCTAGTAGCCCTTATCAGGTCTGCGCGAGCTGAACAAGGAGTCAAACCCCGTCAAATTATTGATCTTCAAGCCCCTAGTCAGGTGTTAGATCTGCTTCAACGAGTTGATGGATTTGTAGAAGTACTAGCTGGTCTTGGAAAAACTCAATCAGTATCTAAAGAACAAGTTGAAAACTCTAGCGTGCTTACATTTGAAGGAGCTGAAATAAGAGTCTCAGGTCTCCACAATGAGGTTGACCTTGATGCTCAGAAAACGCGTTTACAAAAACTTATCTCTGAAAAAGAAAATCAGGTTCACGGCTTTAGAACACGTTTAAGTAATAAAGGTTACCTAGAGAATGCAAAGCCTGAAATCATTGAAGAAACTCGAAACATGCTTGCCTCAGCGGAAGCTGATCTTGAAGCCGCACAACGCTCTCTAACTAATTTGGACTAGCACCATAGTTACTTCTCTTGCTTGATCCATACCGTGCGTTGTGGGAATGGCATTTCGATACCTTCCGCATCAAAAGCTTCTTTAATACGAATCCTTAGCTCCCGAGCTACAGCCCATTGTTCAGATGGGTCTGTCTTCGCAACTAGACGAAGAGTAATACCGTCAATTCCAAGATTCTGAACTCCCGTAACTTTAGGTTGTTCAATTATATCTCCGTCAACAAAACTATCGTCATGCCAAAGACCTTCAGCGACATCTTGCATAATCTGTTGTGCCCGCCGTAAATCGGTATCGTAGGCTACATCTACATCAAGTACAGCTCTTGACCAAACCTGAGACCTATTCCCCACTCGTGCTATTTCGCCATTTGGGATGTACCATACACTCCCGTTTGTATCCCTAAGTATGGTAGTCCTTAACGTCATTCTCTCTACTGTCCCTGATGCGAGGCCAACATCAACAGAATCCCCAACTCCGTACTGATCCTCGACAAGCATAAACATTCCTGACAAAAAGTCTTTAACTATCGATTGTGCCCCAAACCCTACGGCGACTCCGACAATACCGGCACCCGCAATCAATGGTCCAAGGTTAATACCTATCTCACCAAGTGAAATAAGAACCGCTACTGTCCAAATAACTAAATTAGCAATACTTGAGAGAACAGACGTTAGCGTTTCGGTTCTAGCTTTTGTTCTTAAATCAGACTGCTCACCCTGCAAGACATTAGTGGACTTCACTTTGTCAGTGATCTTTTCAATTCCCTTTATTTTCTGCAATTGCGCTAACGCACGATTTTCTCTTTCGTCAGTGAGGCGCTCACCAAAATGCATGATGGCTCTCTTGAGAACTCGCGACCCGATAAAGGCCACCATAAGAACAACCAGAATGGTCAAAGGTTTATCAACGGCCCATCCGATTATTGATGAAAGAGTTGCATTACCTGATGCATCATAAATCCATTCGCAAATCTGACCGGGATCAATTCCGCAAGCATCAACTAAGTCATCGTTTACGGACTGATACGCAATTAAATCAAAAGTCATAAGGAAATCGTAGAGAGATAAGTCTTAGACCTTGGTGATGGTCAGAAAAAAAATGATCTACTATCCAACAAAAAATAAATCCACTCAAAATAGTGACTTTTATCCTTGGATTAAGCATATTTTGATAGCATAAATCTATGAAATACCTATATTTAATCATATGAGTAATTTGCGTATAGGCCAGGTCGCGAAGCTCCTCTCGGTAGGTACCGACACAATCAGGACATGGATAGACGATGGGAGGATTCTGTCTAGCAGAACCGATGGTGGCCATAGGATTATCAAGGGAGTTGACCTCGCTACCTTTCTCAAAAACTCTGAAAGCGACCCATCAATCGCTAATCATTTATCCGCACGCAATCGCTTTCTAGGGATAGTAACAAATGTAAAGAAAGACAATGTTATGACCCAGATTGAGATACAAGCAGGAAGCCAACGGATCGTTTCTTTAATCTCAACAGAAGCAGCAGAAGCAATGAAACTTGAACCTGGTGTCATTGCAACTGCGGTGATTAAATCAACAAACGTTGTCGTTGAGCTCCCCTAACAATCAGACATCAAAGGAAGTCTTTCAGAATGAAACTATTCATACATGTTTCCTTAGGCGTCATCCTTCTTATGTCCGGTCTATCTTGTTCTGAATCTGATTCCTCTTTGCGCGTCTTAGCTGCATCATCATTAACTGAAGTTTTTCAGGAAATAGCTAGCGAATTTGAAAAGGATACTGGCATACAAGTTACGCTCTCATTTGCAGGTAGCTCTTCTTTAGCTGCGCAGATTGAAGATGGTGCTCCCGCTGATGTAATTGCTCTTGCAGATGAAGAAACACTTACTCGCGTTAAGCAATCCGGTCGCCTCACTCAACAGGAGGAAATAATTTTTGCAACGAACTATTTAGCTATTGCTACCCCCATAGGAAACCCAGCTTCAATAGGCAACATCTCTGATTTCAAAGGCAATATCACTGCAGTATGTTCTGAACAAGTGCCATGCGGGCATCTCGCAAATGAACTCGCTTCTTTCCTTAAAGTCGAAATGGAAGTGACTACATGGGAACCGAATGTTAGATCGGTAAGAACCAAGATCGAGTTAGGTGAAGTCGATGCGGGACTTATTTATGTCACTGATGCCACGAACCAAGTCGAAATAATTTCAATCAAAGGAAGTGAAAGCGTCAAAACCAAATACCCAATTGCCGCAGTTGATAACGCTAAGCCTTCCGCCAAGGATTTCATTGACTACGTTCTTTCTCCAAATGGACAAGAAACTCTGGAACACTTCCGCTTCGGAGCACCTCAATAATGGAGACGCAACATAATTCCGTACCAAAAACTATTTGGGCCGGCGCTTCAATAGGTTTTATTTTCTTACTTGTCCCATTCGTAGGGTTATCTCAACGTGCGCCGTGGTCATCATTTGTGCAAATAGTTACCGAAGAAACTGTCTTGAGGTCCATTAGCCTTTCCATGATTGTCGCAACATGTTCTGCATTCATTTGCCTAATTCTCGGTATCCCACTCGGCTGGATTCTCGCAAAAGCAGATTTCAGAGGATTAAAACTAGTAAGAGCAATTGTTCTTTTACCTATGGTTCTCCCTCCCGTAGCCGGAGGAACCGCTTTACTTTTTGCCCTAGGTAGAAAAGGCTTTATCGGTGAACACCTAGATAGTTGGTTTGGAGTGACACTTCCATTCACAACAGCAGGAGCAGTATTGGCTGCTTCATTCGTTTCTTTACCATTCTTTGTTTTAAGCATTGAATCATCCGCAACTCAATTAGATTCTCGATTGGAAGAGGCCTCTCTGAACTTAGGGGCTAGTCCAATTAGAACCTTTTTCACTATCTCGCTTCCTTTATTACGCAATGCAATTATGGCTGGGATCGCCCTATCGTGGGCAAGAGCGCTTGGAGAGTTCGGCGCTACAATAACGTTTGCAGGTGATAATCCTGATCAAACACGGACTTTGCCGTTGCAATTGTTCGTTGCGCTAGAGACGAACCCTGAAAGAGCAATGATCATAGGAGTTCTCATGGTTATGATTTCCTTATCTGTGCTAGTGACACTTCGAGGAAATTGGTTGGTTCAAAAATGACACAGATTTTTTTGTCCGGAACAACAAAACTTGGGGTAGAAGAATTCGATTACTCATTCGAAACTAATTCCTCCAAACGAATAGCAGTGGTCGGGCCAAACGGTTCGGGCAAGACTACTTTGCTACGATTAATTGCTGGACATGAACGCCTTCGCTCAGGTCTACTAAAGATAAATGGTAACGTCTACGACGAACCGACATCAGGGAACTTTACTCCCCCACATCAAAGAAAACTCACATTACAACATCAAGACGGGAGTATATTTCCTCACCTTACGGTGGAAGATAATGTTGCTTTCCCTTATAGGTCCAAAAAAAAATCTAAAAGAAAAGCTCGGGCACTCGCTCACAAAACTCTGGAAGCTTTTGATTTGCTCCAAATCAAAGACAAATATCCCAATCATTTATCTGGTGGCCAAATTGCAAGGGTATCTTTGGCTAGATCTCTGACCAAACAACCTAGACTCTTAATGCTTGATGAACCTACAGCAGCGCTTGATGTTGCGTCTGTTCGCCAAGTACACCAAACCCTAGAAAGCCTAAAAACTTCTCTATTGCTCGTCTCGCACGACCCTATCGAGGTACTTAAACTCTCCGATACAATCATTGCGCTAGAAGGGAATAAAATAATTCAATTCGGTACTTTAAAGTCAGTCACATCCAAGCCTGCTACTCAATGGCTGAGCAAATTTTTTGATTTAAATCTAGTTTCAGGAACAGCATCGGGTCTTGAGTTCAAAACTGGTTGTGGTGAAATTTTTCACCTACCACAAAATTATTCTGGAAATGTGGAGGTAAGTTTTCCTAGTTCAGCCATCTCACTTCATCTTTCTCCACCATCAGGATCATTTCGGAACAAATGGAAAGCAACCGTAACCAGTCTTGATAAGCAAGATAAGTTAGTCAGAATTAAATTGGTAGGAGCATTTGATTGTTATGCGACTATCACAGTTCCTACATTTAATGAGTTAGAAATCGCATTAGGAAATACTATTTGGGCTTCAATAAAAGCTACTGAATTAAACGTGCTTCAGAAGCCTAACCCTGCTAAAACTTGAGCATGCAATCGTTCTCAACAGCTGACCTTCTTGATAATCACCCTGATTCAATTGTCTTAATGGAAGACTTTCTGAGCTTTGGTAAAATAAAATCATTCTTTGGTAGAACAAAAACAATTCACGCACCCGAAGATAACTCATTGGTTCGCCAAGTTCTTAAAACAAAAGGAAATAACCAAGTTCTCGTAGTAGACGGCTGTGCCTCTCGGGCTTGTGCACTAATCGGAGACCAATTAGCACTTCTAGCGATCAAGAATGAGTGGGCTGGCATAATTGTAAATGGATATATTAGGGATTCAGCAGTGATATCAGAAATGCCAATAGGCATAAAAGCTCTTGGCACAAACCCTAGGAAAAGTGTTAAAAAGAACCGCGGAGAAATCGATATCGAATTAAATATCTCACAAATTGCAATAAAACCCGGACTTTGGATTTATTCAGACCCTGATGGAATCATCATCGCTAAAGAGAATCTCCTTATCGCTGAGTAAAAAATAAAAAAAATCGTAACAACTATTGACAAAGGTGTAGTTACACGGCTGTAATTATATTCCAACCACTTTTTAATAAATGAAAAGTAGTTGGATAACTGAAGTTTCAGAACCGTTGAGTAGAGGTAGAAACTTCAAAACAAAGAACCACTTAAAACTGGTTCTCTAGTTGGGGACATTTGAGGAGAAACGATGGCACTATCAGAACCATCCATTGAGGAAGAAAAAAATAAAAAAACATCAGGAAAAGTTACCCTTAACGGAATCGACGAAGGAAATGTACAAGTCATATCAGGGCCAACTGGAATTGATGGAACCGATGAAACTAACGGAAAAGGGTCAAAGGCTAAATCCGAACAGAGCACAATCATGCGGGTTCGTAAAAGGAACGGTGACCTTGAAGAGGTAGACGTCAATAAAATCGTTAATGCTGTCGCACGTTGCGCTGAAGGGCTGATGGGAGTTGACCCCATGAGAGTTGCGACAAGGACGATCTCAGCCCTTGCAGATGGAGCAACTACAAGAGAACTTGACGAATTATCAATACGAACAGCAGCTGGGTTGATCGTTGAAGAACCACGATACTCCAGACTTGCTGGACGCCTATTAGCAACGTTCATAGATAAAGAAGTACGGAACCAGAACATACCATGGTTCACCGAATCAGTAATCAGGGGACACGAGCTAGGTGTAGTGGGCGATGACGCTTTAGCATTTGTACTTGATAATGCATCCACTCTTAACGCCGCAATAAACTCAGGAAGAGACAGGAACTTTGAATTCTTCGGACTTCGCACAGTCTACGACCGCTACCTCCTCAAACACCCAGAAACACGAGACGTAATAGAAACACCTCAATATTTCTTCCTTCGAGTTGCCTGTGGACTATCCAAAGACGTGGATGAAGCAGTCGCATTCTACGACTTAATGTCCTCACTGGCTTATCTCCCTTCCAGCCCCACACTCTTTAATTCTGGAACTCCACACCAGCAACTTTCAAGTTGCTACCTTTTGGACTCTCCTGAAGATTCCCTTGAAGGAATATATAAGCGGTACACAGACATAGCCCAACTTTCAAAGTTTGCTGGTGGTATCGGAGTCGCATGGCATCGAATACGGAGCAAAGGAAGCCTTATCAAAGGAACAAATGGACTATCAAATGGCATAGTTCCCTGGCTTAAAACTCTCGATAGCTCCGTTGCTGCCGTTAACCAAGGCGGAAGAAGAAAAGGTGCAGCATGTATCTACCTAGAAACATGGCATGACGACATCGAAGAATTCCTTGAACTTAAACAAAACACTGGGGACCACGCAAGAAGGGCTCATAACTTAAACATTGCGAATTGGGTACCCGACCTTTTCATGAAAAGAGTTGAGAACAATTGGCAATGGAGCTTATTTGACCCGCAGAAAGTTCCACACCTAACCGACTTATTCGGTGAAGAATTTGAAAAAGCTTACATTGAGGCAGAAGAAGCTGAATTATATGAACGACAAGTAGATGCTCAAGACCTTTACCTAAAAATGATGCGAACACTAGCTGAAACTGGAAATGGTTGGATGACATTCAAGGATTCCTCTAACCAAAAATGTAACCAAACATCCGACAAGAAATCTGATAACGACTATGATGGCGGCACCCGAGTAGTGCACTTATCAAACCTATGCACCGAAATAATTGAAGTAACGAATCAAACAGAAACAGCTGTGTGTAATCTAGGGTCCTTAAACCTTGGCTCTTTCGTAACATCTGACGAAGTAGCATCATTTGATTATGAAGAATTAGGAAAAACAGTAAGACAAGTCATTCCCTTTCTTGACCGAGTAATAGATATAAATTTCTATCCAATCAACGAAGCAGGCAACTCAAACAGTCAATGGCGACCAGTAGGCCTAGGCATGATGGGATTACAAGACGTATTTTTCAAAATGCAAATCCCCTTTGATTCTGAAAAAGCAAGAAAGCTATCATCACAAATAAGTGAAGAAATTTATTTCAATGCTCTATGGGCATCCACTGAGCTCGCTGAAAAAAATGGCGCCCACGATACATTTGCGATGACGCGAGCTGCCAAAGGGGATCTCCAATTTGACCTTTGGGGAGTTGAACCGACAGATTCAGATCGTTGGAAAGAACTTCGTCAGCGAATCACTAACCATGGCCTAAGAAACTCACTAATGATAGCTATAGCTCCCACTGCGACAATTGCATCCATAGCCGGATGCTACGAATGTATCGAACCTCAAGTCTCTAATTTATTCAAACGCGAAACCCTATCAGGCGAATTTATGCAAATTAATAAATACCTTGTTCATGAATTACAAGAGCGAGATCTATGGGATGAGGAAATGCGGACAGAACTAATCAGAAATGAGGGATCTGTACAAACAATTGAAAGAATACCCGATGACCTCAAATCTGTTTACCGAACAGCATGGGAAATACCAATGAAATCCCTTATAGAGATGGCTGCCGACCGAGGTGCATACATTGATCAAAGCCAATCACTAAACCTTTTCATGGAGTCGCCAACGATAAACAGGCTCAGCTCCATGTACATGTATGCGTGGAAATCAGGAATCAAGACAACCTACTACTTAAGGTCTCGTCCTGCTACACGAATTAACCAGACCACAATTACTACTACAAGTCCCACACCGACAGATGGAGATGGGCTGACCAATAAAACAGATGATGAGCTCGCTTGTTCACTAGAAAATCCTGAATCATGCGACTCATGTCAATAAACGGAATAAGTAAAGGAAATTAGAGAAGATGGCCCTTGCCGACGAAAATAGTTACGCATTTGACCCTAACGAATTGCAAACAGAGCAACAGATAAGCGACAGCGAAAAAAATCCTGCAGCTAGACCAGCTAACATATTAGACCCTGGTTTCAATCTCACTCTCCGACCAATGAAATATCAGATATTTTTTGATATGTATAAAGATGCGATCAAGAATACATGGACTGTAGATGAAATTGACTTCGCTGATGACCATGTTGACCTAAGAGATATGGCACCAAGTGAAAAACATCTGATAAGTCGATTGGTTGCGTTCTTCGCTACAGGAGATTCAATAGTCTCCAACAACCTAGTCTTGAATCTGTACAAACATATCAACGCTCCTGAAGCAAGAATGTACTTAAGTAGGCAACTATACGAAGAAGCTCTCCATGTTCAGTTCTATCTAACACTATTAGATTCATACATACCAGAAATGAAAGAGCGTGAAGAAGCGTTTGCAGCAATTCACAACATCCCATCTATTAAACAGAAAGGAGACTTTTGCTTTAAATGGATGGGAACAATGGAGTCACTTGATCAGTTAACTAACGAGGATGAGCAACGCACATTTCTTAGAAACCTAATTTGTTTTGCTGCATGCATAGAAGGGCTCTTCTTTTTCGCTGCTTTTGCATATGTATATTTCCTTAGAGATAAAGGTTTACTAAACGGACTAGCAGCGGGAACGAACTGGGTCTTTAGAGACGAAAGCGCCCATATGAACTTTGCATTTGAAGTCGTTAGGACAGTTCGAAGCGAGCAACCAGAACTTTGGACACCAAGCCTAGTTGAGGACATCAAGGAAATGCTTACGGAAGCCGTAGATTGTGAAATGAAATTCGCAGATGATGTACTAGGAGGAGGAATCACAGGGATGAGTCTTTCTGACACTCGCGAATACCTTCAATTCGTAGCAGACTCACGACTTCAGCAACTAGGAATTGAGCCAATATTTGGTTCCACAAACCCATTTGATTTCATGGCTTTACAAGACGTTCAAGAGTTAACAAACTTCTTTGAGAAAACTGTAACTGCATATCAAGTCGGAGTCGAAGGAGAAGTTGAATTCTCCGACGATTTTTAGTTCTCCAGTCCCCCAACTGGAATTAAGCCAAGCCCAGTGTGAAAGCACTGGGCTTGCGCTCTTTTAAGTAGATTCTTTAAACACATTAAGTATTTTCTTTGCTGCTGCCGCAGGAGAGAGATCGCCATTTTGTATTTGTTCTTCAGTTTTTGAAATCATTTGAGAAATAGATGTCTGATTTTTTAAGTTATATATCAATTGGTCTTCAATGAGTGACCACATCCAACGAATCTGTTGCTCTGATCTTCTCTTATCCCAAGAACCAGTTTCTCGAGCGTTTGCACAGTGCTCATTTATTTGATCCCAGATTGCAGTAACTCCTTGCCCTGTCAAAGCTGAACAAGTAAGAACCGGAGTTGCCCAATGTGATCCAGTGCTAGAAAGCAATGTCATAGCTGATTGATAGTCGCGTGCCGATTGTTTTGCACGTAATTCATTTTCTCCATCAGCTTTGTTAACTGCAATTAAGTCTGCTAGTTCTAGAACACCTTTTTTTATTCCTTGCAGCGAATCTCCCGAACCGGGCAAAAGTAACAGAAGAAAAAAATCTACCATTTCGGCCACCGTCGCTTCACTCTGCCCTACACCAACTGTCTCTACCAAGATCACATCGAAACCGGCTGCTTCAAGTACTAGCATGGTTTTTCGAGTCCCTCTTGAGACACCTCCGAGAACACCTGAAGATGGTGAAGGCCTTATAAAAGCATTTGGGTCTGTTGCAAGGCGGTCCATACGTGTTTTATCTCCAAGTATTGACCCGCCAGATATTGAACTAGATGGGTCTACAGCTAGAACAGCAACTCCATGCCCGATTGATGTCAAATAGGTACCGAGTTCATCGATGAAGGTGCTTTTCCCAACTCCAGGGGAACCTGTTATCCCGACTCTTATCGAAGATCCTGTACGAGACGATATTATTTCGAGGAGATTATCGGCAATTTCTTTATCTGAAGTGCTTGAACTTTCAACAAGTGTTATTGCCTTTGATATCCAAGTTCGATCTCCTGAAAGAACACCAGTGGAGATGAGTTCTAGCTCATTATCCTCCATATTTATCCAATCGATTTCAAAAGGTCTAAAGCTGCATCAGAAATAACAGTTCCGGGAGGATAAATGGCGGTAGCGCCCGCCTCGTAGAGCTCCTGAAAGTCTTGGGGTGGGACTACTCCGCCAACGACAATTAAGATATCATCTCTTCCAAGCGACTTCAGTTGGGCTTTTAGCTCAGGGACAAGAGTTAAATGCCCTGCCGCAAGTGATGAAACTCCAACAACATGCACATCTGCTTCAACTGCTTGCTTGGCGGCTTCTTCAGGTGTCTGGAACAACGGACCGATATCAACATCGAAGCCTAAATCAGCGAAAGCCGTCGCAATCACCTTTTGACCACGATCATGCCCATCTTGACCCACTTTTGCAACAAGGATTCTTGGTCTGCGACCATGTGTTTTCGCAAATTCTTCAGTCTTGGACCGGGCTAGTTCTACTTGCTTATTATTTTCTCCCACTTCGCTTCGATACACTCCTGAAATTATTTTGATTTGTGATTTATGACGACCGAATACTTTCTCTAAAGCATCACTTATCTCTCCAACGGTAGCAAACTCTCGAGCAGCATCTATGGACAGGGCAAGCAGGTTGCCTTCCTGTGCAGCTCCATTAGTTAAACGTTCAAGTGCTGATTGGCATGCCTGTTCATCTCTTGTATCTCGCAGTTGAGCGAGTTGTTGGACTTGTTGTTGCCGTACTTCGCGATTGTCAACTTGGAGAATTTCTACTTCATCTTCTTTGTCTAGCCTGAATTTATTAACGCCAATGACTGGCTGTACTCCTGAGTCAATTCGTGCCTGTGTTCTCGCAGCTGCTTCTTCGATTCTTAGTTTAGGAATTCCTAGGTCTATAGCTTTCGCCATACCTCCAGCTTCTTCTATCTCAGTGATATGTTTCCATGCGCGGTTTGCTATGTCATGTGTGAGGCGTTCAACATAATACGAGCCTCCCCATGGATCAACAACTCTAGTGGTTCCCGACTCGTGTTGAAGAAAAAGCTGCGTATTTCTCGCTATTCTGGCAGAGAATTCGGATGGCAAAGCTAGTGCTTCATCAAACGAATTTGTATGGAGAGACTGAGTGTGACCTTGAGTGGCTGCCATAGCTTCAATACAGGTCCTAATAACATTTGTATAAACATCTTGGGCTGTGAGACTCCAGCCAGATGTCTGACTATGCGTTCGTAAAGATAAGGATTTAGGGTTCTTTGGCTGAAATTGGTTAACAAGCTTTGTCCATAACAATCGAGCTGCCCGTAGCTTGGCAACTTCCATGTAAAAGTTCATTCCGATACACCAAAAGAAACTTAAGCGGGGCGCAAAGGCATCTATATCTAATCCTGCACCAAGTCCTGAGCGGATGTATTCAACCCCATCTGCTAATGTGTATGCCATTTCTAAATCTAGGGTCGCTCCTGCCTCTTGCATGTGATAACCCGATATTGAAATGGAGTTAAATTTTGGCATCTCTTTGGAAGTAAACGCAATAATGTCAGAAATAATTCGCATTGAAGGCTTTGGAGGGTAAATAAAAGTATTTCTGACCATAAATTCTTTTAAAATATCATTCTGGATAGTCCCAGCTAACTGATTTGGGGCTACCCCTTGCTCTTCAGCTGCCAAGACATAAAGAGCAAGTACGGGAAGAACAGCCCCGTTCATGGTCATTGAAACACTCATTTTATCTAACGGAATTCCATCGAACAATTGCCTCATATCAAGGATTGAATCAATCGCAACTCCTGCCATTCCAACATCACCAGATACTCGGGGGTTGTCTGAGTCGTATCCGCGATGTGTTGGCAAGTCAAAGGCTACCGAAAGGCCTCTCTGCCCAGCCGCTAAGTTTCGGCGATAAAAAGCATTTGATTCAGCAGCTGTAGAAAACCCTGCGTATTGCCTAATCGTCCATGGTTGATTGACATACATGGTCGGATAAGGGCCTCTAAGGTACGGAGGGAACCCAGGTAAGGTGTGAACCGCATCTAATGACTTAAGGTCATCCTTTGTATACAGGGGATTTATGGGAATGCCTTCAGGAGAGTGCCAGACATGTTCTTCCGGACTAGATTCAAGATGTGCAGAGAATAGTTCCTCCCAATCAGAAGCCTCATATTCATCATCTGTTGAGAAAGACGAGAAGGGTATTGATCCGAAGTCAGGAATAGGCATCAGACATCCTCGCTAGTTGATTCAATATCTGAAATTCGATATTTTAAAACCTCGTTAATTCGACTTTGCGTTTTAATTGGATATGGATCTCGTGCAAGGTCGGTCGCTAAGTCTTCTCTGAATGCGTTCACTCCAATTAAAGTTTTTTTGCCAGATATTACCTCTGACCTAAAGTTATCTCTGGAGATGCGTACTTGTTCTTCAAAAGCACCAGTGACTACTTGCTGTATGAATCCCCCATCCAATTCATACTCTTGAAATTTTCTCCAAGCTTTCTCTGCTATGTCTTGCGTTAATGACTCTACGTACCAAGACCCACCCGCAGGGTCAATCACACGATGAATGTTCGACTCTTCCATGAGGGCCAGGTGGGTGTTGCGGGCTAGTCTCAATCCAAATTCATTTGGAATACCAAATGCGCTATCAAAAGTAGGGAGTGTAATGACATCAGCCCCTCCCGTAGCTGCCGAGAAGCAACCTACTGTTGTTCGCAAAAGATTTACCCATGGGTCATCTCGAGATATTAGTAAATCCGGTGTCTGTGCCTGAATTTTGATCCTAAATCGTTCCTGTCCGCACGCCTTGCCGATTTGAAGGACAAGGAGTCTCAAAGCACGTAATTTTGCTATCTCAAGAAACTGATCAGTTCCAACTGAAACGACCAATAAGAACTGCTTAAATGCAGCCTCCATAGGTATGCCTCTTTGTTCCATAGAGCGAAGGTATGCAACCAATGTAGAAAGCACTCCTGCAATTTCGGTAATTGTGTCAGCACCTGTTTGTGCATATTTCAAGCCATTGATTCGTATTGTTGTGGCGTTAGCGAATTCATTGCCAACTTTCCTTGCGAGCTCTGTGGTTAGCTCTAAGTTGGACTCAAACTCGTTGCCTTCTAACGATCCAATTAATAATTCTCCTATGGGGTCAACCCCTAGATCAAAAATGTTCGCAGACGATTCAGACTGTCCATTTGATAAATAATCTAAGAAATGGATTGCGTTAGCATAACTTCCAGTATCCCCTGATATTCCAATTCCAGCTACGTTAAGCATAACTCCGGTTAGAAGTTCTTCAAATGAACTATCCCCGGGCTGTTCAAGAACCAACTCAATACTTCTAGTTCCTTTCGATAGGTCTTCCAACAAGGACAAATTAGTTGATTTCGTATCTGCAACCCAATGACGTTGGCGAATATCCCAACCAGTGATATTTCCAGACGGGTTTGAAGACCGTAATCCAATTCCTTTTGAAATTGAATCAGGCATTTCTTCAGAAGTGCCTTGTGTGTAAATCGGATTTATCTGCAACTCACCTGCCAAGTTAGAGTACAGAACATGTTGAACATTTTCTGTCCCTACAATAGCTTCTGCCGCTTCTAACCAAGACCGAAATTCAGGTGTTTCAGAACTATCCCAAAATTTAACTTCATCATCTGGCATAGCTCCACAATAGGCGTTTATTGTAGGACTTCCGCATATTTCTTTGACAGTACTTAATTAGGTTTGATTCGGTACAATCTGTGACTCTCAACATAGTGACAAAAGACACCACCTATTCTTGAGCAATCATTGTCTAAATAGGGCAGACTATTGATGGCTTTAAAAAAGCCCCCCCCCAAATTTAAGGATTGACATTATGGCAAAGAAATCAAATCATCACCTGCAATACGCTGATTTCGCATTTGCGGCTACAGCGACCCCACAAGAACTTGAGACTCTATGCAGACTTACTACTCGAATTGATGTTAAGAAGGGAAGTGTTCTTATGCATCAGGGTGCATTCGGAAACGAAGTGCTTCTATTAGTTCATGGACAGCTCGTTGTTGAAAGAGATAGCAAGCTGGTAGCATCTGTTGCCCCTGGAGCAGTTGTTGGAGAAAGAGCTGTAATCTTAAATGAACCAAGAGGTGCAACCGTAAGAGCTGCATATGATTCGACCATACTGGCTATGTCTCGCAGCGAGTTCAACACTCTCTTGGCAGAATGCCCCAGCATTGCGAGAAACATACTAGAAGAGGCGCTCACCAGAGCGTAATAAACGCTGTTATAACTCCAACATTAATCACTGAATCTTCAATCCTTTGAAGGTTCGGTGATTGATTGAGGTCCAATTGAATTGGCTTAAGAGGGATTGAGATGACAACTTCTGAAAGAACACCCGCATCTACTTCGGACGTGATTAATGTCAATGATCCTGGGGCTGTTCCCTATGTTGAGCTTTCAGCTGAAAACTTTGGTGAGATTCTCTCTTTAACCGAGTCAATGACAGATCAGGGGTGGGTAGTAACGACACCTGCTGGTCCTTTAGTACTTGGCTACAAACAAATAAAGTCAATTTTACGCAATCCAGAATGGATATCGCTTTTATCAAGTTTCTCTGCGTTAGACCAAATGGAAAGTGGCGTGACTGATTTAAACGTAATGCTTGAACAGGCACAACGAATCGTTCCGGAAATACCATCTACCGTCAGTATGCGCCCAAACGTTTTATCCGTTGAAGGCGAGGACCATAAACGGCTACGTAGATTGGTTAACTCTTCATTCAGTTCTGGGAATACGAACCGACATCGAGAATTCATGAAAGAGCATGCAGACGCTTTGGTTTCCGGCATTTTGAAAAATGGGGGCGGAGAACTAGTAACAGAATTTTGTCGCCCATATCCTGTCCCAGTAATCTGCCGCATTCTTGGAGTAGACGACAATGATTGGAAACTTTTTGATGAGTGGGCAGACATCATATTCTCTGCATTAGATGCCGATATTGAATCTGTTATTGGGCGTTTGGGGGAAATTTCAAAAGCTCAAAAAGAACTTGATGAATACGTGCAAAACCTGATCAAAAAAAGAGTCAATGATCCTCAGGATGACTTACTCACTGAATTGGTTCAAAGTCATTACAACGAAGATCGGCTCTCACATGACGAATTAAGCGCCATGGTAGAAGCAATACTACTTGCAGGAACAGACACCACTCGAAATCAGTTAGGCGCGACTTTAGCGGTTCTAGCGGATCACCCAGATCAGTATCAATCACTCCGTGATGACCCTTCACTCGTACCTGCAGCCATAGAAGAATCACTTCGTTATATAAGTGCTGTCAGGACAACTGGTCGACTAGCAACATCAGATCAGATCATCGATGGAATTCTTTTTCCCGCAGGTTCCTCTGTTCTTCTTGGGCTCCATGCAGGCGGCCTATCCGAGGCAGAAGAACAAGGCTTCGAATTCAATATTTTTAGAGAGAACGGTTGCCCTCATTTGGCTTTTGGTTCAGGGGCTCATCATTGCCTTGGCGCCTCTCTTGCACGTGCAGAACTGCAAGAGGCTTTAACATCATTTGTAGAACAAGTCCCATCATACAAACTGGTATCACCTGTTGTGTGGAAACCCCTTTCAATGGGTATTTGGGGGCCAGCAAAACTTGAAATAGAAATCTCAGATAGTAGCGAAAATAATATAACTGAAAAATCACTAAGTTTTAAAACTACGGTGAAGGCAGAATCAAAGGATCAAGATACCCAAGGGTCTGAAGTCATAAATCAATGGATACGGGAAGCGGACAAAACAAGAAAGACTCTTCGTCTTTCAATTCCGAACCTTATTAGGAAACCTAAATTTCCCCCATTAATTCGCTTGATAGTAACAGTCTTTAGGTTCGGTAAAGCTTTCATTGCATGGAAAATCCGTGACAGAAAAGCAAATTCATCTGAAAAACAAGCTCTGTTGTATAAAAGGCTTCGCCATGTTGCAGAACTTCAGGGCCCAACCTATATAAAGCTAGCGCAACTAATATCTGCAGCGGAAGGCGTCTTCCCTGAAGCACTTGTAGCGGAATGCAAAAAATGCCGAGATCAGGTCTCACCTGAACCCTGGGATAAAATCTCAAAGGTACTCAACGATGAGCTTCTTGATTTAAAAAAAGCTATCCGATCAGTAGAAGAAATTCCCATGGCTGCGGCATCAATCGCTCAGGTACATGAAGCCATTCTTGAAGATGGGTCAAACGTTGTTATAAAAATACAGAGGCCTGGGATTCGCAAAAAGGTTATTAACGATCTCAAGGTTATGGCATGGGTTGCCCCAAAACTTGTCGGGAAAATTCCTGTTTCTGCTCTTGCCAACCCGCCTGCTCTCGTTGAACTTTTCGCTGAAACTATCTGCGAGGAGCTAGATTTCAAACTCGAGGTAGCTAATTTATTTGAGATTAAACGAGTACTATCCTCAAACATGAAGCAAGATTGGGAAATTCCCGAACCAGAACTTGACCTCGTTACCGAAAGAGTCATAGTAATGACTAAAATTTCCGGTCTTTCACTTGGTGAATCCATTTCTAAGGGAATTGATAACGAAAACACTTCAATTGTCTTTCGGCAAATGGTTGAAGGACTACTTGAAGGTGCTGTGATCCACGGCATTTTTCACGGGGACTTTCACGCTGGAAATGTATTCCTTAATCAAACTGGCAGAATAGGACTCGTCGATTTTGGAATTACTGGACGGCTTGATGGACCTCGCCGCCAAGCATTTCTACGATATGTTGTTGGCCTAATGACTGGAGATGTTGAATCGCAAGTTCTGGGAATCAAAGATCTAGGCGCATTTCCTGAGGATGCAGATATCGGACTTCTAATAAACGAGTTTCAATTAGAGCGCAACAATTTTGACCCTCTCGAGTTATCAGAAGAGGAATTTATTGATGAATTTCGAAATCTCATTAAAGGTTTGTTAGCTGAGGGCGCTCGAATTCCAAAAGAACTCATGCTATTCGTAAAGAATTTTGCCTATCTTTCATCTGTCATGCAGGAACTCGATCCTGAAATGGATTTATTACAAGAATTCTTAGAGGTAGCATCATCTTTCTTTAGTCGCAACGGCGTCAAAGTCGCTACTGAAATAGGGTTCTCGCTGAGCGCTGATGATATTAGTGACATCACGTTCAGAAGAGTTGCAGGTATAAAAGAAGATGTACCGTCCTTAACTTGGAAAGAAATTGGTGACCGAAGGAATTCCCTCGTGGAGAGAATGGACAGAAGGTCCATTAAGCAAATTATCGAATAAGTTAAGATCATCTTCTGGCTTTCTTTTAGCCCATTAAAAACAAGGAGAGATAATGAATCCGTTTGATAAACCCATTGTTGAAGAATCGTTTGAGGGAGATCCTCCTAGCGAATTACTAATAGAAGATTTATTTGTTGGCGACGGGGACGAATGTGAGTCAGGACAAATTATCAGCGTCGATTACGTTGGTATTTCCTGGTCAACTGGCATCGAATTTGACTCTTCATGGTCTCGAAATGAAGTTTTCGCTTTCTACCTTGGAGGCGGACAGGTCATTTCCGGATGGGATGAAGGCTGCGTCGGTATGAAAGTAGGAGGACGTCGCAAACTCATAATTCCTCCAGATAAAGGATACGGACCTCAAGGTGCTGGTGGCGTTATAGCCCCTAACGAAACACTTATATTTGTTGTTGACCTTAGAAGCATCGGTTAGTCAGGAGAATACTATGAGCAATAGCGAACTTAAAGGGAAAGTGGCAGTAGTAACTGGTTCCAGTCGGGGAATTGGCAGAGGAATTGCAATAGGACTAGGTGAAAGAGGGGCGACTGTCTACATAACAGGAAGGTCAAAAGGAAACGGTGCTTTAACCATTGAAGAAACTGCCGAAATGGTTAATCAGGCTGGTGGCATAGGAATGCCGGTAGGGGTAGACCTAGGTGACGATAAGCAAATTGAGGCTTTGTACGAAGAGATAGCAAGCAAACATGGCCGACTAGACATTCACGTTAATAACGCATTTAAGATTCCAGACCCACCTGTTTGGGGGGGAAAATTTTGGGAACACCCAGTTCAAATATGGGATGACCAAGTCGGAATTGGCCTTAGAGCGGCTTATGTTGCAAGCGTCCATGCAACGAAACTGATGATGACGCAAAGAGACTCTCTAAAACTTATCGTTAATATATCTTCCAGCGGATCTGAACGCTACGCGCTCAGCGCAAGCTATGGAATCGCTAAGATGGGTACAGATCGACTGACCCGAGATTTTGCGGTTGAAGGTAAGGACGATGGGCTTTGCGTGATAGGTCTCTGGCCTAGCCAAGTATTAACAGAATTTATTTTAGAAAGCATCGAAAAGGGTGACATTACACTAGATGAAGAAAATTCTGAAACCCCTCTGTATACAGGACGAGTTATTGCCAGACTTGCTACTGATCAAGCAAGGTTTGAGAGAAATGGACAGGTTCTCACAACTGCTGAATTGGCGTTACATTATGACATCAAAGATGAACGTGGCAAACAGCCAAAAGGTAAACGCAATCCTTCCTTATTTAGAGAAAAGATTTAAAAAAAGCCTTTTGCGCTGCAGCTAGTTTGGAGATTCAACCAACCTTTTGGGAGGAGAGTGCGACCCCGGTTCTCTGCTCCGAACAATACAAGACTGACTTCCGATTGCGCATAGCGTTCCATCCTGTGACCAAATATGAATAACTCCATGTCCAAACCCATTTGCTATGGCATCAACTCTAATATCCAATAAGTACCAATCACTAGGTGATAAATTAATAACCCTTAAAGTATTATCAAGGCTCGTTGACCCCGCTCTTCCCCCTTGGATGAAACTGATTCCCATAGGAACGTAGTCACCCAAGACAGCAAAAGTAGCCGCTGAGGGCTCAAGAAGTTCTGGCATTCGGCTCCACACAGCTATTCTCCCCGGCTCTATTTCAGCAGGGTCTGTAGCTCCCTCAGGCAAAGCCCACCTTTGTTCAATTCTCGAATCGAGAGAGTCGTTAACATTTGAAAATCGTTCTCTTACTGGACATAATTCTGGTTTTTGAACTTCCGGAGGTAACCCATAAGTTCTTTCTTCAGGGTAATTACGAGAACCTAAGGCAGCATTTACTGTAATGATTTCCGTACCGCCGACATGTCCAACAGCTCGCGCTTGCGTTGTTTTCTTTCCATGCACCGCCAGTGTGACATCAAAATCCACTACCGTCCCGACTTTTGCGAACAAAAGATATTGAGAAGTGGCCCAAACGACTGGTCTTCCACTTGTTCCTTCCATAGCTGCTATTGCTGCCCCTAATCCGCTTCCACCAAACATGGCTCTGTGACCCGTAGAGATCCCTTTAGAGACCGGTAGGTGCCAACGATGAGGGTTATGAGAGGGTTCTACACCTAACCAAGTCCTTGCGTCCATGGTTTGACGATACCTTGGAATTAGCTAAAGAGTTCTGATTAGCTCATTACGGATTTTAGTAGCGATAAAATCTGGATCTTCCATTGGTGCAAAGTGAGTAAGTTCGGGAAACATTTCAAAACGACCATTCACTAATTCCTGAGCAATTTTTGGGGCTATTTGAGCTGGCCCTTCCTTGTCTCCTCCTCCAGCTACGGTCACACTAGCTTGAACAGTCGACAGATTTTCATAGATTGTAGTTAAAGAACTCTCAAAGACTTGAGCTTCTGTTTCTCCTCTGCATTTTAGAATAACGCCTTCAGCGTGATCGCGAAATCCATAATTTACATATGCCCACAAAGCACTTGAATCCACTTCAGAAAATGGTGGTCTTGAAGCATAGCGTTCATATGCTTCTTCTCGTGATGCAAAAGTTTCTTTTCTTTTCCTAGCTGCAGCTGCAAGACCTGAGCCTTTAGAATTTTTCTCAGCAAATATCTCGGGGGAAATAACTATAGGCTCAAATAACCATGCTGCAGTAAAAGTTCTAGGTCGAATTTGTTCAGCTAACAGAATGCTACTCCCTCCCATACTGTGCCCTACAGCCAGAACAGGTTCAATATCTAGGTGATCAACTACACATAGGAGATCTTCAGCCATACCAATCCAATCCATTGATAGACCATCCGGAATAGAGCTATCACCATGACCCCGAAAATCTAGAGAAACACACCGAAAACCATCGGGGAGACGCTCACAGATAGGGTCCCAATAACGACCATGGAACCCTGTTGCATGACAAAATATTATGGTGTCACCGCTCCCGCCATAATCATGAACAGGTATCACGACACCACCGCTTGATTCGACCATTGTAACCTTCGGGCTGACGCGTTGGTTCATGATGCTGGCCTAACAGTATTGTTGGTTTCTAATAGAGAATTAGTTTATGGGGCTTTAATTTGTAGCTGTTCTATGCCTACGTAAGCCAATAACGGGGGTTGTGGGAGCAAATCCAGCTTCAGCTCGCTCTATTTCTGATTCTCCACCCCAGAAGCCAAGTTCTCTTTGCTGACGAGCGTATGTCTGGCAGTCAGCGAGTACTTCGCATTCAAAGCAAACCTTTCGAGCCCGATTCTCACGTCGTTCTCTTGCGGCTGGCCTTTCGCCTGGTGGAGGAAAAAATAGTTGCGACTTTCCTTGACATCCTGCATTCTCCATCCACCATGGTCTGGTGTTGGGTGCTTGGACTTCAATTGCTGTCATTGAGTGCCCTTTATTTTGCCTCTACTCACAGTGTCAATCTATGCGGGTTTTGCAATTTTGTCATGATCTTCTTTATGAATAGTTACGATGTGCTCATCATTAATAATGATAGCTAGCAGTAGCATTTTTTATACCTCTAGTGCAACCTTTATTGCACCCATCTCACGTGATCGAGCGGCACTAAACGCGTCAAGTGCTGCGTCGAGTGGGAACCGGTGCGTGATTACTGCTTTAGGCAATTCAGGAGTTGTGGCGAGAATTTTTGATGCCAAAACAAAATCACGTTGGCCCTTCGTAGTTCCATATGTGATAGAGGGAATCAAGGTAACTTCTTTCATGCCCATCGCCATACCTGGCAATTCTATTGGGTCCCAGTAGGTAGAGGGAATTGCGACGGTCCCTCCCTTTGCGACTAAATTAATCGCAGTAGCTAAAGCACTTTCAGTTCCAGCTGCTTCGATCACCAAAGCTGCCGGTTCCGAACGCAGAGTTTGCGTTCCCAATCGAAACCCTGCTTCAATTTGGTGGTTGTGCCGTGCAAGAAGCTCAACATCTACACCGAAATATTTTGCAACTGCAACACAGCATAATCCTATGGTCCCTCCCCCCACAACGATGATCCGTTTGGCAGAATTAACATTCGCTCGGAGTAAACTCCTCACAGCTACCGCTAAAGGTTCAATCAGAAAAGCATCCTGTACCTTAACGCTCTTTGGCAAAGGCGTAAGAAAACGCTGAGGGACAAGAACTTTCTCAGCCATTCCTCCATCAATGCCTATACCCAACGTATTTGGTAAGGCGCTCTCGCAATATGGTTGCGAACCTCGATTACAATGCACACATTCTCCACATGAGAGCATTGGTTCTATTGCGACAGGTTGACCATCTGGTGTTATTCCAGATATCTCATGTCCAGGTATGACTTTCATCATGTTTGAATCGATCAAGTGAATATCTGACCCACAAATACCAACTGCTTTCACATTAACAAGAACGCCTTCGCCCGTTGGTTCCGGTACATCACACAGCTCAATGACTTTGCCGGAGACCTTTATTGCTTTCATCTCTCCATTCTCTCTCTTATACAGCGAATATTGAAATATGTACTCTAAATTTGTTTTAGTAAGACATAGTCAATAAATTTTAGAAAGTAGATAGAAAGTTTGTGAGGTACCTAGTGCAAGGTGAATTGGATGTCTAAAGAAACGCAATTTATAAGCCGAGTAGAATGGCTTGAAATCATAACTGACTGGAATCCTCCTCAAGACCAACAAATAGAAGATCCAGTATTTTCAGATATGGAAATTAGTAATTTTTACGCACCAATCGTCCAAAGACTAATTAAAGATCAAGCAAGTACCAGAAGAACGGAGCATGACAAGAAGAAACCATTGATAATTGGAGTTTCAGGAAGTGTTGCTGTAGGAAAATCTACAGTGTCGACCATTCTAAAGAAGATAATGGAAAGTTCTCCTACCGGACTTGAAGCTCAAGTTATTTCAACTGACAACTTTCTTTTCTCTAACTCGCGATTACAGAAGGACCAGATTCTGCATCGAAAAGGCTTCCCTGAAAGCTTTGACCATGGCAGTATTATCAAGTTTCTTTCTGCAGCTCGGGAGGGTAAATCAGATTTCAAGATCCCTTTATATTCCCATGAAACATATGATATTGAGGAAGAAGCTTTGGAGTGCCGTGTAACTGACGTTCTCATTCTCGAAGGAGTCAATATTCTTCAAGACTCTCCTCTAGGGAAAAATCAGAGTGGCAATACGATTCGGGATTATATTGACTTTTCAATTTTCATTGAAGCGGACGAAGCACAAATTATCCAATGGTACGAAAAAAGATTCTTAGACTATTGTGCTAACGCTGAGACTGACAACAACTCGTTCTTCTTCCAATTCAAAGACTTGAGTCTTGAAGATCGCAGAACACTAGCGAATCAGATTTGGCAGTCAGTAAATAATCAGAATTTAGCAATGCACATAAATCCTTCGAAAAGATTCGCTGATCTCATAATCAATAAAGGTCACGACCATTCAATTTCTTCTATGCGTATTCCTTCATCTTGGTTGTAGCCGTAAAAGTGACGATGCAAGACTCTATGCAGTAGTGTTTAGTCATTAGAAGGAGTTAAACATGGGCATTAATTTAGACGCTATCGGCATGGAATCTGAACCTCATGAAAGTTCATGGGACTCAAAGGATTGCTTACTTTACAGTTTAGGCGTGGGAGCTGGCGCAACAGACCCTACTGGATTCGAATTAGAATTCACCACAGAGAACACAAAAGACATCACTCAAAAAGCCTTACCTACCATGTGTGTTATTTTGGGAGGAACTGGAGGGCGAGGGCCTCTTGCACATTTGGGTGATGTGAATTACTCAAAAATGGTTCATGGAGAGCAAGGAATTATTCTTCATAAGCCGCTTCCGACGCAAGCGACAGTCACTTCGACGAGCAAAGTATCTAACATTTATGATAAAGGGAAAGCTGCCCTCGTAATTTTAGAAACCACTGCTATCGATACCAGCGACAACCTTCCAGTTTTCACTAATATTAGTAAGTTATTTTTTCGAGACGAAGGTGGCTGGGGAGGAGAGCGCGGCCCTATGGACAAGGTAATATTTCCTGAGCGCGATGCGGATAGTATCGTCAGCTACGAAACACGAAATGACCAAGCACTCCTTTATAGACTAAACGGAGACCGGAATCCTCTTCACTCAGACCCTTCTTTCGCTGCTTTGGGTGGATTCTCTAAGCCAATTTTACACGGACTCTGCACCTACGGCTTTACTGGAAGAGCATTGGTTCACCTTGCGTGCGATGGGGATCCTGAAAAATTCAAAAGTATGGATGGACGTTTTAGTTCACCTGTCATCCCTGGCGAAAAACTTGAGGTCCATGTCTGGGAAGATGAGGGTGATTTCAAGTTCAGGACTATAGCTGGAGATAGAGTCGTGCTTGACAATGGAGTTCTACAAACGAGGTAATTGAGGATACTTGGATGCGAAATAAAGATATGTTTTTACCTCAGATGCCGAATGAAGAAATGGCTTTGCCTGGAAGAACTGATGAGATGACAATAACAGAGAATCACTATGTTTTAGGCTCTTCCCAAATTGACCCGCTTGGAGATAACATGGTATCAGCCATGTTTGGAATGGGATGCTTTTGGGGGGCAGAGCGAAAGTTTTGGGTTTTAGATGGCGTAATTACAACTTCAGTTGGGTACGCAAGCGGATTTACTCCCAATCCCTTATATGAAGAAGTTTGCTCGGGAATGACGGGCCACAATGAGGTTGTCAGGGTTGTTTTTGACTCCAAGCTACTGAGTTATAAATCACTTTTGAAAACATTTTGGGAAAACCACAATCCAACTCAAGGCATGCGACAAGGGAACGATATCGGAACTCAATATCGAAGCGGACTTTATTGTTTCTCGCAAGACCAATACGAGGAAGCTGAAGAGTCACGATCTGTTTTTCAATTGACCTTGACTGAACAGGGGTTCGGGGAAATAACTACGGAGATCTTGTTAGCTCCAACCTTTTACTTTGCCGAGGACTACCACCAACAATACTTAGGAAAGAACCCGCATGGTTATTGCGGTTTAGGCGGAACTGGGCTTACCTGCTCAATCTAATTATCTAATTACCAAAGATAACTCTAAATTCTATCCTTCTATTCGCTGCACGATCTGATGCAGTCACCTCCGGATCAACCTTCAATCGAGTTTCTCCATACCCAGTAGCTGAAAGACGACTAGGTTCAACTCCTCTGGATATTAGATATTCTAGAACAGCTTCAGCCCTGCTTGCGCTAAGATCGAGATTTATATCCTCAGCTCCATCAGTATCTGAATGTCCTTCAATTTCTAAATTGCCTTCTGGATTATCAATAAGGATTTCAGCCACTTCATTAAGAATTGGTTTAGAACTTTCTGCCAAAAACGGACTACCAACGGCAAAGAGAATCGGGTCAGAGCCGACTATTTTGTTTAAAGCTATCTCTGTTTTGATTGTTCCTGGAATTAGAACAGCATCGATGATATGAATTACCCCATTTGCAGCTGTGATATCTGCTTGTATCACTAAGCTGTCTTGAATCTTGATAGTAGATTCATCGACTTCTTGAACTGTTAATGATTCGCCCTTCAACGTCTTCAGGTCAGCTCCATTAGAAAGCTGCGACAGGTAAAAGCCACCAGGAACTAAATGAAATTGAAGAATGTCACTTAATTGCACCAATTGAGCAAACTCCTGAAGTGCTGTTATGTCTAAGGCCTGCATAGCTTCGTTTGTGGGAGCGAAGACCGTTACAGAAACAATCTCCTCACTTATTTGTTCTTCAACGCCAGCTGCCGAGAAAAAATCAAAAACCTGACTAAGTTCAGGTAAGTCCCTTATCACTTCAAAGACTGTCCGCTCAGATCCTTCAATAACTAACTTGTCAATTACTTTAACTCCTAAAGCTTCAAATCTAGTTACCACTCGTGAGCGATCAGAGTCATCAATTATTTCTCCTGAGATTTCCAAATTAATGATTGCTAAATCTACGCCACTTAGGATTTCGAGCTCTGCGGTTACTGTTCCGCCAGGAGCAAGTTGATTTGAAGCTACGATCAATGCATCAGCAAGGGCTTGCGCATTAACACTGCCGGTTAATGCTATGGAGTCACCTGAATATTGTGCATATGCGGTGATAGGTGTGTTTTGTGATAATTCGTCATCGTCTACTGGCAAAAGAGGCTTTGGTGTTGGACTTGAAGTGTTTTCAACAGCATTTGTGACATTTAGCAGAGTTAGTTCCGTACCTTTGGTATCTCCCCATACGATAAGACCCAGAAACGATGCTAAAGCACCAAATAAAAAGATTCCTATGTATTTGATAGTAGATTTCATAATCTTATGACCGCTTTAATAGTAATACCGATATGACTAAAGAGAGCAGAATCAGATGTAATGACATACTGATCCTTGCTGATGTTTGACATCATGCTTGATTCGCCGAGAAACCCTGAAGGCCAAAATGACTTTATTAATAAGTAAACAGCCAGTATGAAAGCAACCCAAGTGACCAGTCGGATAACGAGCCGGACCCATAAACGGTCAAATCTCGCTCGTAATATTGGATCCGTGCCAACTGCACCATAATGAGATACGTGCTTTGTCCATTTTTGCCCGTCCCAATAACGAGCCTCGTAACGTCCAGTTGGGTCAGAATACCACCCGGGATCAAGTAAAGGAGGAGGTGGGAAATGCGGACGAATCATTTAATACACATTAGCTGTAAGGCATTAACATTTAAGGTCACTTATTGATAACAGCTTTGAGGCACAACTATCTTTAGTTATCTTCTGTAAGGTCTTTTTTTTTGCTTTGGTTTAGTAACGTAACTTCTGTTCTTCCACTCAATGCTTTGCCCTGTTACAGCTATGATCATTGACCAGAATAATGTTGCTCCCCAGAACAACATTGCGAAAGGGTGAAAAATGACTCCCCACAATGGATCTCTTCCCACTGACGAAGTGATAAACCTTCCCAATATGAGAAGAACTACTTGCCAAAGAACCTCCATAGGAACAGATGCGCCAAAAAAGCCCGCAATGAGTCGCAGAAAAGGTAAAGCCATTAGCGGAGCTACCAAAAACGTGACTAAGAGAGACAACGAAGTTCTGTAGCTCAAGGCCCCGTAGGCGTTTTTCGAGAATCCTTTCCATATATCTTTAAAACCTGAATACCAAGTGGTCATAGCGAGGTCAGTACCGTTGATTAATCTTTGTTGATATCCTGCAGCTTTGACTGAACGAGCAAGTTGTACGTCATCGACAATGTGATCAGGGTACGCTGCGTGACCACCTGATTTTTTATATGCATTACGACTAACACCTATAAAAGGCCCGAAAGCTAAAGCTATATCGGGATTTGAGCTCCTGTGAATGAGAGAAGCTGGAAATAGTGCGAGAATTGCGTGATTAACGATTGGAAGAAGAATACTGCTGGAAAATGATGTTCCTTGGTTCCTGAGTAATGATGCTACCATGTCAACATTTTCTGTTTCCATAACATGCAGAACCGACGTGATAGCCGAAGGTTCTAGAACCGCATCAGCATCTATGAAGAAAAAGACTTCCCCTGTTGCATAAAGTGACAGCTGGTGACAGGCCCAGTTTTTTCCTGTCCATCCAACTGGCATCGATTCTCCTTCTACAAGTTTGATGTTGTGGCCTTGAGACTCAACGATTGATCGAGTTCTATCTGTTGAATGATCATCAAGCACGATAATCTCAATATTGTCGTGATCTTGGTTAATGAGTGATCGTAGGCAGGCCCCTATGGATCCTTCTTCATTTCTTGCAGGGATTAAAAGACTCACTTTCATATGTGATTTTGGAAGCTTTGCCTTTGGGCGAATCACTACTCGCAGATTCCACAGAATTAAGCAAAGTTGACAAACTAGCAGCAGCGTCAAAAATCTTCCAAAGATAAATTCCCAAGTCATACAGTCCTACTCCACGCGAATTAACTAGTTGCTATCACCCGATAGTTTAGGCCAATCATTACTTCCTTCAATCTTTTTAGTCCTTGGTTCATCAATTTTTCGTTTAACTCCCACAAGTATAAATAGTCCGATTGAGATAATCATTCTTTCTAGTTGATAACTGAAGATTGGGCCAAACGCTATCGTGAGGACAATAACCGTAACTGTCGTTGGCATGAATTTACGGGTTTTAAGCCACACGAGTCCAGAAATTAATATCGCAATTAATGCAGAATAAGGAAGCAACGCTGCAGTAAATCCTCCTACAGGGGAGAGCCCTTTACCTCCTATAAATTTCAGCCAAATAGGGTATGCGTGACCTAGCAATAGGAAAAAGCCTGCGAAAGCTATTCGTATAGAGTCTTCATCTGAGACCAAAGCAGCAATTGTGGCCCCTTTGGCGAAATCAAAGAGAAATACTAGTGAACCCCACCGGTGGCCTACAGTATGGAAGACATTTCTAGCTCCAACATTACCTTCTCCTACACTTCTTACATCAACACTTCTTATGCCCTTGGCGATAATGTACGCAACTGGAATTGACCCCAAGAGGTAGGCGCACAGGCCGATAACTAGATAATAAGGAATAGAGTCCATCAATAAGCTCCAAGGTGACATATTAGAATATATGAAATCTGTAGGCACACTTTCAGAGTAATCATGCAAAAAAGTTGCATTAGCTTAGGGATTTAACATTAAGCGAATTACGCTCTACGCTTCAAGAATGAGTAATGATGATCTTCCAGGAATTGATAAAGCGAATGTCACAGAATGGCTTAGTGAACGAGTAAGGGTTGTTGGCGAAGTCATTTTTGAGGTGGTTACTCACGGCAGATCAAACCTTACTTACATGCTGTCGGATGAAGACGGAAGAAAATGGATTCTCCGGAGACCCCCTACAGGTCACATACTTGCTTCGGCCCATGACATGGGTCGTGAGCATAAAATTATTTCTGCTTTAGGAGATAGTGATGTACCCGTGCCAGGAATTGTTGGGATGTGTGAACACGAAAAAGTTACGGGTGCCCCTTTCTTTATTATGGATTTTGTTGAAGGCAATATAGTAAAAGACCGTATTGATGCTAAGAACTTTTCGCCATCTGATCGAAGGACCCAAAGCATTTCACTTGTCGAGACTCTAGCTACTCTTCATAACGTTGATCCTGAGACCGTTGGGCTTGGCGATTTAGGGAAACGTGAGGATTATGTTGGTCGACAATTACGAAGGTGGAAGCGGCAAGTAGATGAGGGATCTGATAGAGATATGCCGCTTTTCTACGAACTCCATAAAGAACTTGAAAGATGTGTTCCGACTCAAGATGGTTACGGAATAACCCATGGTGATTATCGTCTTGATAATTGCATGATTGGTGCTGATAACCGAGTTGCAGCTGTATTGGATTGGGAGTTATGTACTCTTGGTGATGTACTTGCAGATTTAGGTGGGATGCTTATGTGGTGGGGTGAGAGGAACTCGTCAGATTCACTTATTATGAGCGATGCTCCAACGCTTGCAGAAGGGTATATCACTCCCGAAATGGTTGCTGAAAGGTATCAATCAGCTTCAGGTCGGGACCTTTCAAACTTGCCGTTCTATGTTGCTTTTCAATTTTGGCGTCTAGCCGCAATTACTGAAGGCGTTAGAGTTAGGTTTACAGCCGGAGCTATGGGAAATAAAGATATTGGTGATGAGATGGCAGGATTCAATGCCCGTATCGATGCGCTTCTTGAAGCTTCAAAAATGAAATTAAAGGAACTTTAGCGAAGTTTTCTGAAAAACTTTTTTATATCTTCTGTTGCAAGTTCTGGTTTTTCTGCTGCTGCGAAATGCCCTCCGGAAGGCATCACAGAGTATTGTTTAAGATTCGTGTATTTCTCCAAAGTCGCATGTGGGAGGTGCACAACATCTTTAGGGAAGACCGCTACTCCTGTCGGAGCTTCGAGTCTAGGAATTCGTTCGTGGACAAGGGGCCACGGTTTTTTAAAGTGCTCGTGATAGATCCTGAGAGAAGACCCTATGGAGCCAGTACACCAATAGAGAGACGCTGTGGTACATAAATGCTCTCTTGTGAATGATTGCTCTACTTCACCGGTATTATCACTCCAGTTTCTTCTTCGTTCCCATATCCACGCTGCTGTAGCTACTGGAGAATCAGCCAACCCGTATGCAAGTGTCTGAGGGTCTAATAAATGCGTGGTGATATGCGACCGTATTGTGTCCTCTGCCTCTTTACTTCTCTCTATCTTCCACTGTTCATGCTCACCCCATGATTCGGGGGGCAAGCTTCGCCTATCTAGCCCGGGAATAACACTTAAACTCATATGAGCTCCGATAAGCGAATCAGGGAACTCATGGGCTAGGTGTGCTGTTACCAAAGCCCCCCAATCTCCACCATGAGCACAAAACTTCTTGTGACCAAGAACATCTGTCATTAAGGTGTTCCATAGTTTCGCTACTTCGCGGACGTCAACACCAGCTTTGGTTAACGGTGAAGATAAGATGAATCCCGGAAGCGAAGGAACATACACATCAAAGCTATCCTTTGGGTCTCCCCCAAACTTTTCAGGATCGCTTAATGGGCCGATGATGTCTTTGAAATCCCAAAATGTCCACGGCCATCCGTGGGTTAAAATTAATGGCTTTGGGTTTGGCCCTTTGCCCGGTGCGTACAGGTAATGGATGGGTACCTCATCTATGGTGACAGAAAAGTGCTCCCATTCATTTATCTGGGTAGCCACATTTTCCCACTTCCACTCGGTGGTCCAATAATTGACCATGTCCTTCATCCACTGCTTCGGCACACCATAATCCCAGCTGTCTTCTCCTATTGTTGGGGGCCACTTTGTATCTTTTAACCTCAGGAGCATTGCATGAATAACTTGAGGGTCTAGATTTGCCTCTATTTGCTTTGGTTCATTCATAAATACTTTCTGTGCGTTATCTCAGTGACTATAGCTGATTGAGTTTTACCAAAGTTAATAAATCCCTCGGTATCTCTTTTTACCACCTCAGCACTCGATGCTTCTAAATAGAATCGTTCGTTCCAGTCATTTCTGGTTCCAAACCATAATTCGCTAATCGCATTGATTTCACTTCCATCAGGATGATTTCCATAAATGGGCTCAATATGCATGCTTTGCGCATAAGCCTGCATTCCGTGATGCTGCCGAGCTATAGATTCATGTGCTTGGTATCGGTTATGAAACGTATTGATATCTAGGTTATTTTTTTTGCTTACAAGAGAAATTTGCTTTACTCCCCCGAACTTCGGAAAGGAATTAGCTGTTCTGTTGTCCCAACTAAATTTTTTCATAACAGCTACCCCAAAATCAGCTTGAATGTGTGGCGTTAGGGACCAAACAATACCAGAAAACCGGGGTTTCAAATTTGATATTCTTCGTAATTCTTCAAGCGGTGACTGATCAGTCAAAATATCGACAGAAAGGATATCCGAATTGCCTTCGTAATCTGTATTCTCTGGCGCGTCGGTAAAAAATATGTGCGCGTAACAGGGATTTTGGGTTATCCCTTTGGAATGTCTTTCCATGGGATCCCTCTATCAACGCGAATATCTCTGGGCAATCCTAGTGCCTGCTCCCCTAAATTATTGTGGTGGACTTCATCTGTCCCTCCGCCAATAGATATCGGGTATCGTGAATGCAGCACTTCCATTGCCCACTCGCTTGCGGTGTGCGAAGTTACTACACCAGCTGCACCTAAAATTTCTTGGGCAAGGTCACCTTCAATCCTTCTATTCTGAGCAACAAAGAGTTTAACGATCGAAGGATGAATAGGTGGCATCTGTCCGTTACGCACAGCTACAGAGATTCTTTCACTCATGAGTTTGAGAAGTTTATTTCTGGCATACACGTTTGCTAACTTTTGCCGTAAAACAGGCTCGTGATTCCTACTTAGACTTTGCGACAATTGTATTAGTTGACTTGGATTATCTCCTGCGGCTCCGCCAATCATGGCGGACTCGTTACTCATTACTACACGAGCTGGCCCCCACCCCTTATCTATTTCTCCGAGCACATTCTGGATATGACACCGTGCTCCGTCCAAAAAAACTTCAGCGAAGTGCCCTGCACCATGTGCTTGTATGAGTGGCCGAACTTCAACGCCCGGTTGGTGCATATCAAATAGCAGAAATGTTATACCTTCGTGTTTATGCGCATTTGGGTTTGTTCTCACGAGCAGGATTCCCATATCGGCGTACATTGCGGCAGAATTCCACACCTTTTGTCCATGTATCACAAATTCATCACCATCAAGTTCAGCCTTAGCTCCAAGCCCAGCTAAGTCACTACCTGCGCCAGGTTCACTAAATAATTGACACCAGCTAACTTCACCACTTATTAGCTTCTTGATGTGCTCTTGTTTTTGATTTTCTGTTCCGTATTTAAGTAATGCTGGAAGGGCCATCGAGATTATTGAGTGATAAAAGCCAGTATGTACTTGATAACCTGCTGATTCTTCACGGAAGATTTTTTGCATCCATGCTTCACCACCATGACCGCCGTATTCGGTAGGAACGGTAGTTCCTGCAAAGCCTGCTTCGTACAGTCCCATTTGCAGTTGTTGGCATGCGTTGTGGTGATTGTTTTCGGTTTCTTTACTCGGCATCCAATGAAGAGTTGAGAAGGGTTGTCGTTCTTTGAGAGGGTTAATGTTGTCTTTAAGCCACTGCTTAGTCTTAAGGCGGTATTGTTCTTCCATATTTTGATCTCTAGTCATTACTCGGATTCTATGGTGAAGAACCTGTTTGTAGCGAATATCGTGGAAGAAGATAAGGAAAAAAATATTGATGGAATCATTCCCGAGACAAAACGCTAGAACACGAAGATTTACTATTGGTGCGCCACGATCCTTTTCCTTGTCTGCTGGTGGAGATTGGGTCACGTTCTTGCAATCAAATTCGGGGAATGACCCATTGAATAAACTGTGGGCTTGGAGTGCTTCTTCAGGTCAAACAAAAGTGATTGCTGATCTTGAAACTTTAATAAATAGCGGTAGTGGTGAGACTATTTCACGCGAAGAACAAGCTCGCCGTGAACGGGTTCGAGAAATAGGGGCCGGAATCGTATCGTACAGTGCGAACAGTCATTCACCGAACATAGCCTTTGCATCTAACAAGTCACTATTTAAAATCGGGGTTGAGTCCTCCGAGGTATCTGATTTCAAGTTGGATAGAGATATCTTCGACCCACAAATAAGCCCAAACGGAAACCTGATCGCATATGTTTCAGAAGGCCAATTGAGATATGTTGACGAAAACGGAAACGATCACGCTGTTACCCCTCCTAAAACAGATGAAAAATTATATGGTATTGCTGACTTCATCGCTGCCGAAGAGATGGGCAGACGAAGGGGATATTGGTGGTCCCCGAATAACAACAAACTACTAGTCACGAGCATTGACGAATCTAACGTTCTTTCATGGCATATCCTCAATTCTTCAGATCCTAGCGATGCGCCAGTTGTGATAAAATACCCAAAAGCCGGAACAGAGAACCCCAATGTCGGACTCAGAATCTATTCATTAGATGGAGAATCGGTCCCTGTTGACTGGAATCAGAATAATACATGGGAATATCTTGTCAGTATCCAATGGACTGACCCAAATGTCATTTTTGCAACTGTTCAAACACGTGATCAAAAAACAACAGGCATACTCCATGTCGACACGACAGATGGTTCTATTGAAGAAATATATCAATGGGAAAATGAGTGCTGGGTCGAAATTGTTCCTGGTGCTCCAAAAGTAATTGGAGACCGGATCGTCACGATTGAAGATCGGGGTGAGGCAAGAAGAGTTGTAATTGATGGGAACCCTTGTTCCCCTGAGGAACTTCAAATACGGTCCCTGATACATTGCAACGAGGATGGGCTTCTAGCTACATGTAGTCCGAATCCCTTAGATCAACAGATATGTCGCGTGACTGTGTCCGGCGAGACCACGTTAATTACGGAAATTGGGGGAGTTCACGAAGCTGTTGCCAATAATTCATTAATGGTCATTCAGCGCAGAAGTATGGACTTCCATGGAGTGAGAACAGATTTCTATAAGGACAATGAGCTCATTGCTGAGATTCAGGATCATTCAGAGATCCCTAACATTTCACTCAATAGTTTCTTCCATAAGGCAGGAGAGCTAGATCTTGAAACCGTGTTACTTCTGCCGGCAGATCATGATGGTGCGACTAATCTCCCTGTTTTGCTTGATCCATATGGGGGTCCTCACGCTCAACGGGTTCGAAATGCGCGCGGCCTCTACGGAGTGTCACAATGGTTCGCTGATCAAGGCTTTGCTGTTGTCGTAACGGATGGAAGGGGAACACCCGGACGCTCCCCTTCTTTTGAAAGAGAGGTTTATGGGGACCTCGCCACCAGCGCTCTAGCGGACCAAATTGATGCTCTTCATAGTGTTGCGTCAATCTATGATTTCATTGACTTAGATAGGGTTGCGATTCGCGGATGGTCTTATGGTGGATATTTGGCCGCTTTAGCTGTGATTAGAAGCCCCGGTGTATTCCACGCTGCTGTTGCAGGAGCCCCTGTTACTGACTGGTCACTCTATGACACACATTATACTGAACGGTACCTTGGGCACCCTGAAACGAAACCAGAGAATTACATCAAGACAAACTTGTGCAACGAAGCGCACAAACTTGAACGGCCTCTACTTCTGATTCATGGGTTGGCCGATGACAATGTTGTGGCTGCTCACACCTTTCAATTATCTCAGGCCTTGCTTGAAGCAGGTAGATATCATGAGGTTCTGCCACTCACCGGAGTCACACATATGACCCCACAAGAAACTGTTGCTGAGAACCTTTTACGAATACAGTTGAGTTTTATAGAAAGATCTTTAGGAATTAAAACAGAGGGGAACGAATGAGTGGTCCACTTACTGGCATGAGAGTCATTGAAGGGTCGGCGTTTGTTGCTGCGCCTTCTGGGGGAATGACCCTCGCCCAACTAGGGGCCGAAGTCATTCGATTTGACCCTATAGGTGGAGGTCTCGACTATAAGCGGTGGCCATTGACTGAAGATGGGTTATCGCTTTACTGGGCTGGACTTAATAAAGGAAAGAAATCTATTCAAGTCGATTTCCGATCTGAACAAGGACAGGAATTACTTATAGAGTTAATTGGAGCACACGGTGAGGATTCCGGCTATTTCCTGACGAACTTCCCCGCTAAAGGTTGGTTATCTTATGAAAACCTTAGCGCAACTCGTGAAGATCTGATCATGCTGAACATAATAGGAAATCATGATGGTTCAACCGCCCTTGACTACACAGTCAATTCAGCCATGGGTTACCCCTCCGTCACAGGACCAGGGGGGTACGACGGTGTTATAAACCATGTGCTGCCCGCATGGGATATCGTGTGTGGGCAGACAGCGGCAATGGGTTTACTTGCTGCGGGTCGCCATAGAGATCAAACAAATAATGGACAATTCATCAAATTAGCCCTCAGCGACGTTGCACTTTCTGCCGTTGCTGCCCTTGGACACATCGCAGAGGCACAGATTCTTGGCTCTGAACGCGAACGTATCGGAAATGAACTCTACGGCGCTCTCGGACGGGACTACACAACAGCTGACGGAAAAAGAGTAATCGCAGTAGCGATAACAAAAAAACAATGGCAAGCCCTATGCTCTGCATGCGAGATGACAGAAGCTATGGAACAAGTCGCAAAACAAGAAGCGCTTGATTTATTAGAAAATGAAGGTGATCGTTTCAAAATTCGAGAACGTATTCACCCGTATATAGAAGCATGGTGCCAGAAGAAAAGCTTTGCCGAAATACAACAAGTTTGGGATGATCTGGGCGTTTGCTGGGGGCCATATCAGACTTTCAAAGAACTAGTAGAAAATGATCGACGTGCATCTGAATCCAATCCGATGTTTACAAAAATCAACCAACAAGGTATCGGTAAATATCTTACGCCCGGCAGCCCCCTTAATTTCCAAGAGCTAGGTCGCTCGGCACCTCTACCAGCTCCACGACTAGGAGAACACACAACAGAAATACTCGCAGATATCCTTCAACTTTCGGACACAGAAATAGGGCGGCTCTACGACAACAGAATCGTAAATGGCTAGCAAGGTGAGCGAACATCGTGGAATTGTAGAAGAAACTGAAATTGAAAAATTTTGGGATGACGGTTTTGTTGTCCTTAGAAACGTCATTGACCCTACTTATGTTTTATCTATGGAAGCTGCGATCAGTCGGGTGTTAGCCAAAGATGGGACTGATCTCTCAGAGCTAGGATCCATCATTACTCCGGAAACTGCTCTTACCGATGAAAATATTTCTGCAAATGAGAAAGTTGGACGTTTCATTGCTGGAACTGATCATTGGGTTGATGATAGTGATTTTGAAAACTTTGCTTGCAACTCCGTTATCCCAGAGATTGTGGCGCGTGTCCTTCAAAGCAAGTCGTTGTGGTTATATGAAGATTCTGTTTTAGTGAAGGAACCAAATACCGCTGAAGAAACAGCTTTTCATAAGGACCTGTCTTATTTTCATGTAAGTGGAGAACAGGTTTGCACGGTTTGGGTTCCCCTTGATTACGCCTCTCCAGCTACTGGTGCGATTCGGTTTGTGAAAGGGTCACATGAGGATAAAACTGCGTATCGACCAAACTGGTTTGTTTCAGATAAGCCTCTTCCAAACACTGAGGGGAAACGGGTTCCAGCAGTCGCTTCAGAAGATGTTGTCGCACCTACCTTATTAGTGGGTGACATTAGCATTCATCATGCCCGCACCCTCCACGGAGCATCAGCGAATAGGTCAGTAAGCCAGTCTCGGAGGGTTATCTCTATTCGGTACTGTGGAGACGACGCCAGATATCTTCTCAGGCGAGGTGCCCCGCTGAAATCACATCACGAAACAATCACCGAGGGAGATATTCTCACACACGAATACTGCCCGAGAGTATGGCCTAGAAACTAGTTATTCAGCAATTCTCGTACTTCGGCTAATAGTGATATAGATTCAAGTGTCTCTTCGTGAGGAATGCTCATGCATCTGCATGTGACATCTGTGAAGCCCATGTCCTTGAAAGGGCGTAATTGTTCAGCAGCTTGAATGGGATTACCGACTATGACCGCATCACTTTTCATACCTCGGTAACCGCGTTGGATAATCTGAGACCCCATTTCCAATGCTTTCTCTCCATCTTGAAGAATAATGACGTCTTTACGGATAACTGGACGTGGCTGCTTCCCGTGTTTTTCACAGGCTTGTAGATAATGAGCAAGTAATTCTTCTGCCTTTGCGGGGTTCAGGAATGGTGCGGCGTACCACGCATCCCCCATTATTGCTGCGCGTTGGATCCCTTTAGTACTCGTACTTGCTCCAATCCACCATTCAACTTTCTGGTTGGGAATCGGGTTAACCTGCAGGTCTGGGTTTCCTTTCACTCCCCGACGCTCAAAAATATCTTTAATCTCAGTTATGCTTTCCTCAAGTGATGTTCCCCTAGTCTTGAGGGTTACGCCCATGGCTTCAAACGTATCCTGCCCGTCCCCAACACCTGTTTGAAGAACAAATGTTGACTGAGTTAAAGCAGCTAAAGTTCCCACTTGTTCCGCGACCAGCACAGGATTCCAAAGCGGCAATAGAAACAAGCATCCTACCGGACCGGAATTCCACTCAGCCATCAAACGGCCAAGCATGGGAACGTTTTGGAAATAGTTCACAGGTGTCAAATGATGATCCCCTAGCGAAAGAAGGTCTAACTTTGCTTGATTCGCTACTCGCGCCCTCTCAACTAAGGCATTCGCACCTGTATGAGGATCGTTTTCGAAAGATGTTGACGATAGTGAAACCCCTACTCGCATGATGTTCTTATGGGTGACGGGACGGCAGAATTCCCTGCCGTGGAGGGAGCTCTATCGGGTGGTTTAACCAGATACCAATATTTTCGCCTGTACGCCCATCAGAGCCCTCGTCATAAAGCTCTAGCATCAGGTCTGCGAGCTGGTGAGGTTTCATCCATGAATCAACTACCTCTTCGGACATTTGTCGATTGAATTTCTGTGACGCGTACCTGATCATCTCTGAATCAGTTGCATCCATGCAAAAAGCGTTAACGCGCACATTATCTGCGCTGAGACGTTTTGCCCAGCTTTGTGTAAGACCGTTTATTCCCCATTTGGAGGCATCATAAATATCCATTCGTGTACCGCCCCCGGTTGCAAAACCTGGAGGGGGACAAATGTGGTCAGTAGCAATATTAAGAATGAATCCTCGCCTACCTTTCACGAAGTGAGGAATTGCTGCTCTACCTGTGAGAAAGATACCTTTAAGATTCGTATCAACGAGCAGATCCCAGTCAGAGACAGCCTTTTCCTGTGAGTCCTCTACAGGGTCTGTAGAAGTCCAAACCCCAGCATTCGC
>MDTC01098645.1_pt1 | contig 57394 bp, 53 predicted proteins | sample 811181 | NCBI WGS metagenome assembly MDTC01 (sample SAMN05326644, study PRJNA326480) | marine metagenome | isolation source: seawater | place: Pacific Ocean: North | collected 2011 | reverse complement strand
TCTGCAACTTGTGTGACAGTTTCTATATCTATAACGTGATATGTTGAGTAATCAGCACCATCACCACGTGCAACATCAGCTACAACAATATAGCTTTTTGTATAATCAGGGTATTCCCATATCCACATTTCACCTTCACGTCCACGAGTTTCAACAGGATCAATACAGAGATTGTTTCTATACCACTCTAATAGAGCACCAGGTACTACTGTTGCACCGGAAGATATAAAATCACAATCACATTCTTGAGCAGCTTGATCTTTTCCAAGAATTACATCCTGTTCATCACGCCAATCTTGTTCACGTTCTGGATGTACTGTCCAGTGAAGTCTTATTGTATTAAATTTATTTTCATTTGATTCAGCTTTCATCCAAGTTCTATGAAAAAAGTTACCGGTACCGTTAGGTGTAGATAATACAATTGCTTTACCACCTGTTGCTAATGTTTGTTGAGCTGATGTCCATATATCATCTACTCTATCGATAAAAGCAGCTTCATCTATAACAAGAAGTGATAAAGCTTCTGAACGACCAGCGTCTGGAGAGGATGATACAGCTTTTACTTGAGAACCATTCTTTAATCTCAAAGATAATTTATTATCTTCAACAACACCAGGACGCAACCATGATGGTAAAAAATCATGCATTACACGCACTTTTGTTACTAAATTTTTTGCTGTGTCTTGTTTAATTGCAATAACTAGACAGTTAAAGTCTTCGTTAAAGATCATAGACCATAAGGAATATCCCGCTGTTAGAGTTGATATACCTAACTGACGAGATTTAAGAATAATATTATAGTCGTGATTTTTAAATTCATGGAGAGATTTTTCCTGGAAAGGGTATAAATCAAATTTAATTTTACCTCTAACAGGATGTTGTATCATGCAATACTTTCTCATGAAGTACACAGGATCTTTAGCACACTTAATATATTCTGCTGCTACTACATCTTTTATACTTTGTTTGGCCATACTATATATAAATATATATTAAGAATAGTTTTCGCTATTTCTTAACTCTTTTTTCCATAGTTCTACCACCAAAATAAGCACCTATTACAGTAATAAGGACTAACTGTAGAAGATCAGTCCATTTCTGTTCAACTTCGAATGCTATAGTACCAGCGTCAATAAATATCATTAATACAGTTGATACAACAAGAAAAACTAACACAAGAGGTCTAACGTTTTTTGAAAGCCATGAATCTGAATTCATATCAGCTTTCCAACGATCTGTTATATTAGCTTCCATTTTTGCTTCATGGTTAGCAATTAACTCTTGCATTTTTCGTTTAGCTTCTAATTTTTCTGCTTTCGTAGTAGTTAAATTATCTAACACTCCACCAACGCCTTCAACAAGCTCTTTTGCACCACCTGAAAATATTTTATTTAAAATACCCATACTATTTCCTATCGTCGAATCTTCTCAACTTTTTATTTTTATCTCGATAAAATACAATCTTTTCTAATAACTCATCTTCACTCATAGTCTCAGCTAAACGATCATACATACCTTTTGCTATTTGGTATACTTTTGAACTTTTTGGTGCTTTAAGAGCAGTACGAAGCTTAACAGCATTACCTGTATCAGGATTATCAATTCGTTTATCTCCATGAGTTTTTCTAACGTCTAATTCTTCAAGTTCTCCAGCAGGCTCTTGCATTAATGCTGCATTAAAAGCAGATTGTACTTTTTGAACAACTTTGTGAAGTTTAATAAGTTCAGCTTTCATTTTTTCACGCTTTTTCGGATCTTTCTCAGCAACAAATTTCTTACGCAACTGCTGCTGCTTTAATTGGATATCATATAATGCTTCTGTAGCTTTTTTAAATTTACGTGACATAGATGCTTCTACTAATTGATCTATTTCTTCATGAATTATTTCCATTAATTTACTTGCTTTCATTTCGTGATTCCTGTATTTTAGTTATTTGTTCATCAAATTTTTTCTGTAACTCTTCTGATGTGTGCCCACCTGACCAGTCTTCAATATCACCTGATTCCGTTACAAAGTTTTTAGATTCTCTTGCTTTAAGCCAATCTGAATATTCTTTTTTAATATCATCAATCCATGCATTAAAGTTTGATTCGTCAAATTCTTTTATGAAATCATCATATGTGTTGTTAGCACGCATTTCATTTTCCCACTTTGTAACACAATTAAAGCACATACCCCAGCGTCTGTACATTGCTTTAAATGCTGGGTGTGTCATTTTGTGAGAGCACTTAGGACAGCAAAGAGGAACATTAAAAATATTACGAGCAGATTGCAGCTTATTAACAGTTCTCTTTATTCCATTACGAATAGTCCACTGCTTACCTTTTTCTTCCCAAACATCACCTTCTTTTCTTTCACTTGCATTTTTACTGTATCCTGATTGAATGTTTGTTTTATCACTGTATTTACCTGTGATAATATTCCTCATTCTTTGTACTTTTTTTTCTGATATACCTTTTTTCATAACCACCTTAAAATGTCATCATACCAGCAATTTGATTTACTGGGCCGAATGAACCTGTTAATTTATATGTTTTACCTTTATAAATAAATACTAATCCTTCAGAAGGAATAATAGTTTTAAATCCGCCAATTGCTTTTATCTTCTTTAATTGTGCAACTAACCTATTCATTTTTTTAATATCACCACCACTACGTACATCTGTTATAGCTTTAGCAACTTGCTTACGTACATTTTGTACTGCTTTATCAGGATTTGCAGCTAAAAATCCTTCTACATTTTTTAATACTTCTGCACCTAATTCGAAAAATAATGTTTCAAATGGGAACATGTTCTTTTTTACTTGATCAACATGCTTTTGTTTATCAAATTCTTTTGCAGCTGCAAGAAGAGTTTCATCTTCTATATTTTTCTTATCTAATCTAAATGATTTATCGTTAAACGCCCACCTAGTTACTAAACCTCTCTTTATTGTAGGATTAGCTTTTTTAAATTTTTTATCTATAAACTCTTCCCACCAAGCTTGATGATATTCATTAAGCGTACTAGTATCACTCATACTATACTTAGATTGTAATTTTTGTAATTTTTTCAAGAAATAATCTTGACGTTCGCTAAAATCTTGATGTGGTTTTACTTTAAGTACTTTAGGACCAATAATACTAAAACTCTTCTGCATATTTGAATTTATTTGTTTAATCATCCCAGCTAGCATTCTAGCACCATCATTGACAGAGCCTACTGCTTTACCATCTTTATACATGAGTACATTATGAAACTGAAGATAGGGTGCATCATATGAAATAACATTTGCAGATGCTGGGTACATAATCTCCATATTTACCCAGTTATTCCCGTTATTAAATATTTTTACTTTTTGCTTGTCTGTTAGTTTGCTAATTGCTTTTGATAGATCATTCATAGCATAATTAAATGCTTTTTCAATATTACCACGATTCAAGAATTTTTTAGCAACAGCCTTAGAATCCATTCCACCACGTTTCAAATCACCTGTATTTCTAGCAGCCTTCAATTTACTATCCCAAGTAATAAATAAGTTTTGTCCATCTGTTTTTTCTGTAGCTGCTGACTCTAAATCTAAATTACCTTGCAGTGATTGTTTTATAATATTCTTAAAATCACCGAAGCTTAAGTTTTTATCGTCAAACGGATGTGACATATGACCATAAGCACCACCCTCTAATAATAATCCTTCACTTACCAATCGGTATTTTAATAAAGGTCTACCATTAATAAGAATATCACCTTTTTCATTTTTATCAATTGTTTTTACTATTATCTTTTTATTTTTAAATTTGCCACCTAATATAGTATCACCAATATTAATTGGTATTGTAATATCCTCTTGTATATTTGGATTTTTATCTACTTTATTAGGCTCTTTAATCCTTTCTCCAGATGGTGATTTACCTATTTTAGATTGTTCAGCATCTAAGAAATTTAAAAATTTCATACCTGTGCGTTGAGCAATATTAGTAATAAATTTTTGCCACTCTCTATAAGCTTTTGATTGAGTATAATCTTTTGGATTACTAGGTGTTGTAACACCAGGCACCCCTGCAGGAAAAAAGGACGGTGAGCGAGTTTCTGCACTAAATCTAGATGGCTCTCTTAAAACTTCCTTATCACCAGATAAATAGTTTATTATAGTGTATCCAACATGCTTTGCGTATGCTGAAGTAGCACCTTTATATGAACTTTGTGTACCATAAAACATTTGAGGACCATCATCTATAGGAGGTGCACCGCCTGTAACATTACCTTCTTTTATTATATTTATAAGTGAGTCAGTTTCTATAAACCGTAAAATACTTTCGGTTAATGCAAGTTTTTTAATAACTAGCTTATAATTTTTCATATGCCCAAATATATGTTTAAACAACCGAGCTCTATCACTATCAGATAAAGATGGAGCTCCTAAAGCAGTTCTAATAGCAGTACCAGACATTTCACCGTACCCAGGTACTTTAAGAGATACATGGGGAGCTATAATTGTATAAGCTCCTTGTTTATAACCGACTTCCGCTTTACCTTTCCAAGGCCTAAAAAATTTACCACCTAATCTCTGCTGATCTTTTTCACCAACCATAAATACAGCAGCTGTTGTTTCAGGATCATATTTTTTCAATATTTCTTCTGCTTTATACGGATTTTTTACTTTAACTAGATTTTTTATACCGTATGAATTTATTATTTTCTTTTTTTCATTAAAAGAAAAAGGTGATTTCGGTAATTGCACTTTATCAGATGTTGCAATATAAGCATCCTTAAATTTTGACTTAAGCCATTTATATGCTTGAGCATGGTGCTTACCCATAGGTTGAAACCTACCTGGGTAAATAGCAACAATAGTTTTTATAGTAGATTCTTCTTCTGAAAGAATATTATTAGCTAACCATTTACCTAAACTCATTTTACTCCTTTATTTATCATAATAATAAATATCAATAAATATAATAAAAAATTTATTCTCCAGCAACTATAACATCATCTATTGCTATATCACCTCTATAATATTTTGTACCTGTTTTCGTTTTACCAAAAAACCATATATAAATATCATCTGTACTACCAGCTAGTGAATTTAGATCAACTTCTGCTTTTCTCCATAATGAAGAATCAGTTGTTCTTCTATCACCTTGCGGCTGTTGCTCACCAGTTATACGAATATTTGAAGACGTAGCTGCTCCTCTATTTTGAGACCAAAAGTAAATATTTGCACCACCTGTTGTATCAGACAAAAATCCAAGAGAGTGTGATGCTTCTGATTTATAGCTAGCATCATTAGAGCTAGTTGTTACAGCAACGCCAAGAGAGCCTATCATGCTGCCAAACATATGAAACCAAAAACTTAATTTTAATGTATTATTTGCAGGTGCACTGGAAATATTAACACCAGGAGTTCTCAAAAGATATCTACTACCAGGTATGTTTGATGATTCTATATACATGTATTTTTTAGACTTATCTGCAAATTCACCAGAAGTAAAATCTGATGAGTTATGAGCAGCACGAGGCCCTGTTCCTAGGGATGGTGTTCTCCCTTGTTCAGATTCAAAAACGCCATCTGGTAATACTGATTGTTCACCACTACTAGCTCCCCATTTTACACTAGTTAAATTCCATTTCTCATTTAATGAGTTCCAAAAATCAGTAGATGTCATATAAAAATATATTTTACTATCTGTACTTGTTGCCCATTGAAATGGTACAACACCAGAACCTTCACTTATATTATCAAAGTTAGCACGTAAATAAATATTATCATCTGCGTAATTAATTTTAAATATATTATTTATATCAGCTTTTATATTACTAATATTATTTATATCAGCAATTGATATTCCATTTATTTTAGTAATATCTGCCATTATGATAATTGAATCCAAGTTGTATCAGGTTTAAAATAGATTACATTACTACCACTTGCTACAAATCCTAAAGCACGAATAACATTGCCAGAACCTGTTGGTGGTAAATGGTGTATAGAGCCTGGTGTAGCAGGATCATTATGAAGATATATTTTTGAGCCAACAAGTGCACTGCCTGTTAATGTTCTCTCTTGATGAACAGATCCTTGCAGTAACATACCGAGCTCTGTTTTACCAGCTGTTGCAATTGCTAATGGAGCGGTTGCAGAAGATTCTGATAGTGCAGTTGCAAGCACCCAATTACCATCTACTAATCCATATACCTTACCTGTTGATACAACTTGAGCTCCTAACTTTATAACTTCACCATTATGATCTCCTAACGTATCTAATCCTTCTATAGCAATCACCTGTGATTCAACCTGAAGGCTACTCACCGGAGTACCATCGTTTCCATACCATAATTTACTAGAATCTATATTAATAGCAAATTCACCATTCGCTAATTCTGTTGGTGATGCTGAGCCTGTTCCGTATTTTAATTGTATTTTTCCCATACTACCTCACTATTAAAGAGCCTGATGATACTTGAATAAAGCCTTCAGTAAGTTGAATTACTGATTCGGGTATATTAAGATCATATTGTATTATTATTTGCGGTCGATTTGATGATTCAGCTGCATTAGAACTAAATATATTTAATCCAAAAGTTCTGTTATCATAAAATTTATCATTGTCCTTATAATCTAAAAATACTTGACGAAAGTTATAATCATAAATATCTTCAATTATTGCACATTGAAACCTACCACCTGTTAATAAATATGTGTTTATATCGTTAACAGCTTTATTATTTAAGTCGATTTCATATGTTTGACTTGAAGCACTTGTGCTACCTCGTACTGCTTCTTTACTATATGCATCATTACCATCACTTCTATTAAAAGGCATAAAGGCACTAATATCAACGTTATCATAGCCTGAAGCTATTCCTCCGGATGCTGTAATAGTTCTGAAATCATCATTATCTATTGTATTACCAATACTAGCGGACATTAACCTACCTTCAGATAAGTGCCTTACACCATTTTGATTCCCTTGATATGTATATGCACTCTCTGAAAATATTGCTGTGGTGTATTTAAATTTAGCACTCGTAGCTGTTGCATATTCTAATTTTGGAATACTAAAAGACATAAAAAATCTATTAAAAGAGTGTACATTTACAACATTCTTACCGACAGGAAGTCTGTGGTGCGTATAGTATATTGACCCTGTCTCGCTTGAATCGGAACTTATAAATTCTCCATCACCATTAATTCTAGCTTTATATGGTCCTTGAAAGTGGAGAATAGATGTATCTATATTACTACCTGTGTATGTTTTAGAGCTACTCATTTATCGCCATTTTAGGTAAAAAGTATTTATTACCTTCAAAATACTTATGATGAATAGGGGGGTAGTCACTAAGTTCTATACATTCATAATCAACGGCTTCACCTAATATATTGCCGGGCCAGTTAAAATGATTAAACCATGAAACTAAAGTAAGAGACTTACTTAACTCTTTTAATCTTTTTGGTAATTCTTGTTTAACAGTCTCTTTATTACAATACATCATTTTAGTTTTATTTACAAATATACCATCATACTTTGCTAGTTTCTTCTCGTAAAAACTACCCGTAATTATATTAACATTACTTTTATTTTTAGCCCATTTTTGAGCATATGGCAATGCTTGTGTCCGGTCTATTATTATAGTATGTGATTTAATATTATGAGTTTGAATATATTTGCTCATTTGATCAAAGCCATGGTGACCTATTTGTAATATATCTCCGCCATTTCTACAAACAAAAGCAGCACTAGCAGAATAACCATTAGCTTCCCATGCACCTTCAACTTGATACCCGTTCTCTAATATTACAACTTCGTCAGATCTTACTTCGTAGGTGTAATCCACTACTTCTGGATTTTCTATAAAGGAGCCTGTCCAAATCCATTTATCCATTTAGTTTCCTTCTAATATATGAACAGCGTCTATCGCTAAGTCAGCTCTAAAACCTGTTGCGTTTTGTGATACAAAGTATATATAGTAATCAGTATCATCTCTATAATCATTTAAACTAATGGTTTTTTGTTGCCAAACACTAGATTGTCCTGAAAATCCGGGAAGGGTTTCATATGCTGCTAGCTCAACAGCTGATGAGTGATTAGCTGTATCAGCTGTGTGGATGTATACATATAAGTCGCCCATTTGGCTTCCATAAGCATGTACCCAAAATAATAAATTTAAATTATTTCCTGTACTTACCATATTACTACTGTTAAATACGGGCATTCTCGTTACATGACATCGACTATGGAGTTGACTAGATGTTTCTGTAAATAAATAATTCTTTGGGTCAGCATCTGTCCCTTCATGCGTTCCATCAGCTGTATTAACACTACCATCAGGACCTGTTGTGCCAGATGGTGTACTATCATAGCCAAGTCTCCAACCTACTACAGTTTTATTGCTTGTTCTTCCCCAATATGTGCCATTAACAGCAGAAGAGCCGTTCACCCAGTAATTACCAGGAGACCACTGTGTATTTTCAGATGTAGTTTCATCTTCAAATTGATACGGACCTAATAAATCAAAAGATGGTTCTGTCGTATTGCCAGGCGTATTAACTTTGCTGACAGCTGATGTAGCTATTCCTAATATTTTTGATATATTTGTTGGTGCTATTCCAATTACAGTATTAGTATATAGTGTTTGATATGTTATACGTAATCCCATGTTACTCTCACCTAGTATTACTCCTACTGGTGTATCTGTTATACCGCTTGTTAATATAGCAAACCCGAAATCAGCTTGATCATTTGGATCCCATGATATACCGGATAGTGAATCACTTGCTCCAGCAAGCACGTCTGTACCGGTTGTATTATTTACGTAGTATTTATTTCCACCTGTAAGTGTTAATTGAGTAGAATCACCATTTAGTGAACCACCTGATGGTGTTGATAGGAATACAAGTGGTGCAGAGTACGATGTACCATTATAGAATCTCATTTGATATATTAATGCTTCACTCACTCCAGTGGAACCAGCATTCCCAAATCTTGAATTACCACTAGCAACTAACTCAACACCAGTTATAGTAGCACCGGTTGGGATCTGATTTGAAAAGCATCCAGTCCATACATTACCTCTGTTCCCAGCTGTTGTGCCTGATGCTACGCAAGCATTAGATCCATACATACGAGTTGCATAAGTCCATGATATGTAAGTATTTCCATCACTTAAAGCTGAGCCTAAAGTTGCATTAGCACTTGGTGGTCTAATAGATGTAACTGCCATATTATCCTTTGTCGTCTATTTTTATGTAACCAGAAATTTGTTCAAAGTACCCGTTAGGTATGAAAAGTTCAGCTTCATCATCCCACATCCCTACTGTATCTGTTATACCTTCTTGAGTTCTCCAGTATTTTCCATGATCAAACGTGTTGGTACCAATAGTTACTTCTTCTGTTTCAACACTATATGTTGCTTCATGTAACGCCATTAAGCTCGCTCCACCCATGTATTATCAGGACTAAACCAAATTTTATTTTCATTACCTGTAGATACAGCGTACCCAATTACTCTAACTATTTCACCAGTATCAGCAGGCGCAACGGTTGTAACATAACCAGCTGTACCATCATCTACATACAATATACTACCAAGTGCTTCTGTACCAACTATATCGTCACATATTACAACTGATCCTCTAACAAGCATTCCTTCAGTATCTGGATCAGTTCCTAGTGCTATAGCTAACATACCTGTTGATGTAGATGCTTGATCTGCTTGTGCTAAAATCCAACCACCTGTAGAAGCATAATAATACAACTTACCTTTAACAGTAGTACCTGTACCTATATATATTACATCACCGTGATGGTCGCCAATAGTTGTAGAAGCGGGCATATTAATTTTTCGTTTTGTTATATCCAATCCTGCTGATGTTAATGTAGCTTGAGTAGCACCATTTGCTCTAAAAACAATTTCATTATCAGTGGTTGCAAAATCAACAAGATTGTCAGCATCTCTACCAATTTTAAGGTCTGCTGCAAATGTATTACCAGAAACGCTTCCCCCTCCCCCAGCCGCTTCAGCCCAAGTCAATCCACCTGTATCTCCTGATTGAGCAGTCAATACATAACCATTAGTTGGAGCGTTAGAAACTTTTAAGTTAGCTTCATCTACAACATTATCCGCTATCACTGTAGCTCCATCTGCCGTAGAAGTTACTTCACCAGAATGGTCTGGGTGGGTGTAATTATTTGCATTAGCTGCAATACCATCTAACTTAGTTTTATCACCATTGACAAAGCCTCCTTCGCTAGGTTTTGCTTGTAGAGTAGATATTGTTACACCTTTTACACCAGCTAAATCTGTAAGCTCTGAATCCATTAAAGCACCAGCTGCTTCCACATTGGTTGCATCCGTAACATCTGCTGACGCTTCAATAGCGTCAAGCTTAGTCTTATCACCATTGGCGAAAGCACCCTCTGAGGGCTTTGCTTGTAAAGCGGAGCTTGAAGCATTAAGTTGTGCAATAGTAGAATATGATGATAAATCTTGATCACCGGTATTTGTCCCGCTTAAGTTTGAACCTATAACTGTACCAACTGCTTTAATATTACCTGATGCTGTTATATTGCTTGTAAAATGAGCTCCATCATTTGCATCTAATGTTAAAACGGTAGTAAATGCAGTATCGCCAGTATCTTTTACCATTGCATTAAATACAAATTTAGTACCATGATGTGGATCATCTGTAAAATCTTGTGTTGCAACTGCTAAAATTTGGGCACAATCTTCCTGAGAATCATTTTCACTAGAAAATAAAATTGAACCTATAGTTTGTCCTGATACTACACTATTATCACTATTTGCTAATTTTATTCTTGGATTTGATGATGCTTCAATATGAAGTTTACTTCCATTCCATGTTAATGTTGTTTCACCAGTTAAAGAATTAGCATCAGTTGCAGTAATTAATCTATTGTCTGCGCCATTAGTTAAGTCAGCTAATGTGGTTCCCCAAACTCTTGAATCTATTTCATCAGTTTTAATAAATCCATCTGCATCTTTTATTAATACAGAATTATCTACACCTGCTTCTAAATTTGCTTTAAATTTATCTGTAATAATAGTACCGCTTGTACTTATATTACCTGAGGATGTTATATTACCTAAAGTTTGTAATGAGCTTGAATATAATCCAGATGGAAGTGTAACTGTTACAGCATCAATATTAGATTGTAGAGTTGAACTAGATGCGTTAAGAGCAGTTATTAAACTTGTATTTAACGCACCAATAGCAGAAGAATTACCTGCTACCTGTACTGCTGTTGCTTTGGTAGCTAACTGAGTTTGAATAGTAGAACTGGAAGCGTTTAATTGTACAATAGTTGAGTATGCAGATAAATCTTGATCTCCAGTATTAGTTCCAGATAAATTAGAACCAATAATTGTGCCACTAGAACTTATATTACTAGAAGCAGTTACTGCACCTGATAAGGTAAGGGTATTGTAAGACATATATATAGGATCAGGAGTAGTAAAATCACCGAGTATCACAGTACCTGCAATTAATGAACCAAACCCAGATGCTAGTTGAGCAAATACATGATCATCGTCTATCTTGTATGAATTTGCAATTATTGTTTTACTTGAACTTATATTTCCAGAGGCTGTTACATTTCCAGGGCCACTTACTTCAAAGCTAGCTTGCGGTGTTCCTGCATTTCTTGTATTAACTCTAAAGCCTACATCAACACCAAAATCATCAGAACCACAATCTAGACGAGCAAATGGTTGCGCATCACTGTGTCTATCTAACGTTAGTGAGTTTGATGTGTTATGTTGTCCTATGAATGTATTACCACTAGTAACAAACTGACCCATACTTATAAATGAACCACCTTTAATCAGTCCGCTTGCACTTATGTTACCTGATGATGTTATATTACCTAGAGTTTGTAGTGAACTTGAATAGGTGCCATCAGGTATTGTTGTCAAGAATGATGATGTTGCAGAATTTGCTACAACATTTGATGTTAATGCAAAAGAGCCAGTTTCTGTTTTGTTTAATTTAGTCGCAGTCAATGTAGCTGTAGTAGCTATTATTGTATTTAAATTTGTAGTTAATGCAGAGCTAGAAGCATTTAAATTAGTAATAGTAGAATATGATGATAAATCTTGATCTCCGGTATTAATGCCTGATAAATTTTGGCCAAATATTTCGCTGCTCGAACTTATATTACCTGAGGCAGTTATATGACCTTGAGCATCAGTATTACCAGTAATAAAAATATTACCTCCAAACTGAGATTGCCCGTCTGCTTGTAGAACTAAAGCAGGGTGAATAGGCCCTGAACCACCAGCGTGTATTTGAGTAGCAGATAATACATTACTTGAGCTTAAATAAGCAGAAGAGGTTATATGTTCACCAGCAATTTCTAAACCACCACCGTAAATCCTCATATTACCAGCATTAGTTTCAACTACTCTAGTTGAATCATTTGGAAATTTATACATACCAGCCGTACTAGTACCTACTGTTATATCACTACCTATAATAACACCACTTGCGCTTATAGCAGTTATAGACATATTATTGAACACTACATCGCTACCTGTTATAGCTAAGTTAGATATATCTTGATCACCTGTATTGGTTCCAGATATATTTGATGCTAAAATATTTCCACTAGCACTTACATCACCTGATGCAGTTATATTACCTATTAATTCGATTGATTCATTAAATCCAGCTTTTCCTATTAGAACTTTAGTAATATCACCACTTGAGCCGAACCTTATAGTGGTACCATCATCTGACCGCTGAACTACAGTAGCACCTCCTATAGTTAATGTTTCACCTATAAGACCTGCACTTGAACTTATAACACCACCTGCAGTTATCTTATCTACGGCAAACATATCATCTGTAGAACTAATCTGTTCTGCTACTATAGTACCAGCTACTATATTACCACTTGCACTTACATCACCTGATGCAGTTACATTAGCTGTAGTTCTAATTTCACCAAGAACTAGTAACGGTGTCGTTGTTCTTACTAAGTTATCATAAACATTGAGTTTCGAAACTACTGCACCGCCGTCACCAAGACTAATATCAATTTGATTATTATTTGGTGCATTAATTCTATTGCCTACAACATTACCAAGTTCTAAATATTCTCTTGCTATTATAGCAGCACCCATAAAATTGCCACTATTACTAACAAACCCGGAAGCAGTTATTTTACCAGTAAAATTATGAGAATCATCAGCCGAGTCACCGAATTGGGTAGAACCACTGCTGAATGATTGCGTTAAGTATGTAACGGATGATGATACAATATATTTTTGAGCTGTTAATTCATTAAATTCAACATTAGAACCTAATACAGCAAAAGAACCTGTTTCTGTTTTATCTAATTTAGTATTTATAATAGTATTTAGAGCAGAACTTGAATCGTTTAAGTTATGTATTGTTGCTAAATGAGTTAAGGATTGATCACCTGTATTGTTACCAGATAAATTGCTTGCGGTTATATTACCTGATGCAGTTATATTACCAGATGGTACATTAATATGCTGACCAATATTTACAGCACCAGCAAAAGTAGTTATATTTGTAGATGGGTTTATTGACACCGCATTTGTTACAAACGGAACCGTGTTTTCACTTGATTGAATTACCGGGTAATGATGTCCATTTACATTTGTATCTGTTGTTCCTAGTTTACCTGTAATAATTCCGCTTGAACTTATATTACCTGAGGCTGTTACAGGGGCATTTAATGTTATTGCAGTACCAAGCATTTTTGTAATTCTAGCTGCACTACCAAAATTATGTTCAGTAGATGTTGCTTCAATTACTCTGCTTCCTATAGCACTTGGATCTCCTTCGCCATAAAATTCTCCTGAATATATCTTACCACTTGCACTTATATTACCAGAGCTTGTCACGTTAGATTCTATAGTAACATCATTATATAATACAGACCCTGGTTTACCAATTCTATAAGATTTTATATCTTGGTGACCCCACTGTATAGCGCTTTGAACTTCTGAGAAAAGTGTTGGTGTTTGACTACCAAACTTTATATTATATTGTGGAGCTATTATAGGTAGACTTGAACTAATAATACCTGATGATGTAATATTACCTAACGTTTGTAATGAACTTGAATATAATCCGCTAGGTAATGTAACTGTTACGGCATCTATATTAGATTGTAGTGTTGAACTAGATGCATTTAATTGAGTATTTGTTACTAAATTAACAACAGAACCTGTACCATTATAAAATTCACTACCATCAGTATGAATTAATCTTTGAAAAGTATCTTGAATACTTGAACCTGATAAATTAGGAAGAGCCATTAAAATGTACCTCCATTAATACTACTAAAAGATATATTATCAAAGCTTGCTGTTGTGTTACTAAAGTCGCTGAGAGATTGTACTTTCCAGTCATGTGCACCGCGTATCAACATAACTCTACATCCAAGGTCAAACTCAAAAGCTTCAGGATAATAATTACCGCGAATTGTTCTTGGATGAAATGAATCTTGAATTAAATCACCTGCGTCAACATTTATCTCTGTAATAACTACACCAGCTACTTGAGGGCTTGCTAGATAATGTGGACCATTATTACCAGCTTCAATATAAAGCATCTGCGCTTTATTATAAACAGGATCACGTGGTGTTATTTTACCTATTGGATATAATAAATTTGTATCAATACGAACAAATACAGCCCCTTGTGTTGATAGATCTAAATTATAATACGTTTTACCAACCGCTGTGAACGGTGTTAAAAAACTTGCAGAGTTCTCCGCTGTTATACCAAGATTTTTATATTCCGCTGTATTAATAATACCATCATATCCACCTGTACCATCAATTACTGTTGATGCACTTGACGTCGGTGCAATACCTTCTGTAGCAGTACCATAAGCAGAACCGGAACCTTCTTGAACTAAATTATAATTAAATGATGAACCAGATATATATGTTACATTAAATGCATCGGGTGGCGTTTCACCTGTTATTGTGTGAGTTATAAACATTTTTGCATCTTCATAGTAGTCAAATCCATTTGAACCACTAGTTTTAAATATACCGGATGAAGACACTATATATCTATTAGCACGTGCTTTATGATTATCAATACCCTTGACAGTTTTATAAGCAATTGTATTACCTTCTTCACCTATATTTAAATTTACACGAATAGAACTACTAAAATCAGTTCTTGGTTGTAATGTTGTATTTTTATCATTTGCATACCAAACTAATATACTATGCTTATCTGTTGTTGAAAAGTAAAAATAGGAACTTGATGCTGCAGATGACCCTGAGTGTGGGCAAAGTATGCTTTGTGATAAAGAAGCACCAGACATAGTCACAGCATATATTTCAGAAACAGATGCTGATTTTGCACCTACTGTTTCTGTTCCTGCTGGTATTAAGAATATTTTACCGTCTACTGTCCTTATTTGATCTTTAGATAATGCCATTATTATACCCTCTATTAACCTGGAAATAGTTCGTTTTGATATCCTACAAAATCAGAAAAACGGTGTGGTGCAGCAAAATGTTCTGCGAATATATTTTCAATGTTAGAAGATATTAGTCCGAACTCATAAGCTATATCAGCTTTGTCTACTATAGTCTGTGATTGAAATTCAGTACTACAAGGCTCACAATTGTTACCTATATACTCAAACCCACTCTGTGCTGCATAATTAGCAAACCCGGATTCACCAGAAAGTCCACCCACTATTGTAAAAATAAGTAAAACAGCTGCAACTCCAGCTTCTACCATTACAGGGTCTTGACCTGGTGTTCTAGCTGAAAAAGGTGTTCCATCGTCACTTACAAAGTCATCATAATCACCACCTAAATCTGTCGTTTGATTGTAAACAAATGGGTGTCGATTTTCAACTTCACCTTTAATTCCGTTTATTGAAAGTGGTGGTTGTATACCTGCTTGAGAGAGAGGTCCTGGTATCATCTTAGACTCCTTGTTTTAATATTAATTTATCTATTTGTGTTTGCTGTGTCTTTATACATTCAATTAATAATGGAATTATTTTTTCATACCTAACAGATTTAACACCGTCTACTTCACGTACAGCTTCAGGTATTACCTTTTCAATTTCTTGAGCTATTACACCTATATCTGTTTTTCCATTGCAGTGTTCCGGTGCCTTACCATTCCATGTAAATGAATTGCCAGATAGCATCATTATTTTATTTATTGGATCACTAATTAATTGAATATTATCTTTCAATTTTCTATCAGATGTAGAATATGCAATTACATCACCTGTACACTGTATTACATTAGTAGATTTATACCCGACGTTTAAATCACCGTTTATAGTGCATGCAGAGTCAGCTTTAAATCCTAATGGAAAGGTTGAACCTGCTAAAAATGATATTTTCTGGTTCTGATCTATTAGTAGCTTATAAGTACTATTTTCTGTTAATGGTGCTGTTTTATATGACATATCTATCTCCGATTATAAATATCAAACTTATTATTATCCACCTTCTTTCTCACCTATTGGTATACTTTGATCATAAAAAACGGAATCGTGTTGAATACCAAACCCATATTTTTGGATACCTTGTGCAGCTGGTGTTGTATCTATAAAGAAATTACAACTTCTACCATTACCAACTTCAATTGTTACAGGTGAGCTTCCTTGAATATCTAATATTTCAGGTGGATATATAGTTCGAATTGCTCCTAATTTATAACTACCAGTTACTTTGTTTGCAATTGCACCAGCTGATGGGATACCGTAAGGTCCACCTGAATTTGGTCTATAATATATAAATTTATCTAACCAGTTTGTATGTTGACTTTTAGGAGAATATTTATCGATAGCTTGATGGTAAACTTCAGAACCATCTCCTAGAAAAGCTTGTGAATCTAAATATCGATAAGTGACCCCTGCTCCTCCTTGGTGGTTTATAGCGGCATTACCCATTCCTTCTGCAGTGTCGGCCACAGGACCGGCATTGAGCCACGGTCTTTGACCTTCTAAGATAACGGTATCGGATTTCATATTAACATCCAAAATAACATGACTGCACACCTCACCACCTAATTCACCATTCATATAAATGTCAGTAACATGACATGGTACAAAATCATAAACATCGTGATCGTACACATCTATTATATCTATAGGCGCGCCTTCATCTTCCCCACCTTCATAGAAAAATAACCCAAAATAATCTTCATACGTACCAGGGTGTTGCATTATAGGAGAATGATAAAATTCAGGTGTATTAGCTTTAACTAATATAAGTTCTGATTTTAAGTAGTATAATGCATTATCTGCATTAATTGTTACAGTCTTTTGACGCATAGCATTTGCTACTGCATAACCACCGAACTCAGCTCCATCGTTATTTAATAAGAATCCACTAGATGATATTTCAATTTCTCCTGCAGAACCGGAAATATAATGTGAGCCGAAATCACCTACAAAGAAGTTGTTAGCAAACAAATTAACTTTAGAACCACTCAATTCAAGTACTGCGTTTGTGTTATCCCATGATAATGATGTACCTGAACCAGAACCTAGATAGAAGTTACCTTTGTCATCTATAAATGTCCTGAAGTTGTCTATCGTTAATGTTCCTCCATCTGGTACATCTGTACCAACAGAACCCATAACATTTTCAGCATAAATCATGGAATTTGCTGCGATTCCCCCTGTTGTATCAATTGCGGATATCGAGGCTGCTAGGAAATCAAAGTTTGGTCCTGGAGGTCCTGTTTCTCCTGGTTCTCCTTGTTCTCCGGGTGCACCATTAGCACCAGCAGGTGATTTTGTTATTGTTTGATGTAATTCAAAGGAAAAATCAGTACCGTTAGCTGTCTTACCTGTTACGACAAACACTACTATATTAGTGTTAAAACTACCTATTGTTGGTCCATGATCACTAAATATTTGAAATGCGAAACCTGATGGGGAACCTGTAATCAAAGGTACTCCTGTAGTGAATCCTAATGTTATGGATGGACTAACCTCTACAAAAAATTCTCCAGGACCTGGTGTTGATGAATTTGTCGATATTAATGCTGTAGCCCCTTCATAAACGTTTACAGAAGTACCTGACCCTGCATAAGATAAAACAGTGCCAAGAGAACTAGCAGGTAATGTATGGGTAGGGTTTGATAATATACCTGATACTGCAGAATTACCGTCAGCTAAGTGAAGTATTGTAACAGCATCAGAAATATCATAAGCATCAGCTGATGCTACACTTCTTGTATAAGTTATAGTTACTGGTATGTCATCTATCTCATCATTATAGAGATATACAGTATCATATATTGACGCTTGATTTAATGGTACAGTTACACCACCTGCAGGGGAAGTTTTTAGTGTAACACCTGTCGTAGCTGTCCATTTACCAACACCATCATATAATCCGGAACCTTGAGCTGCTAATTGAATAACTTCAGGTGTTACACTACCATCTTGAGATGTTACAAATGCAAGGGTTGATGCATTTAATATAAGGGATGATGCATCTGCTCCTGGAGCTCCTGATTCGCCTTGATCTCCTGGTTCACCTTGATCTCCTGGTTCTCCTTGCTCTCCGTCAGAACCATCTGTTGTTTTAGTTAATGACTGTATCTTTGTTATTGTAGAAGTACCTTCTAAATCGATCGTAAATTCATTAGAACCACTATTAGCAGTCATCCCTGTATAAGGTGGCTGTACAACATTATTACCACTTGTAGAAAGGCCTGTAGAAGTTAGGTTAGTTAGTGTACGTGATACTTTAAATTGACCTGCACTAGCACCACCAGCTGATACCTTAGGTGTTAAATAATCACCACTCTTAAGAACAGCTATTGTAGTACCAGAGCCGGGAAAACTAACATTTCCGAAAGCGTCAGCAGGTACAACGTGTGAATCATTAGATAACACTATTGTGTAAGCATCTGTACCATCTGATCCGTCTGTTGTTACTGAGAATGTTTGTTGTACAGATTGCGTAAATGCTACATTAGCGCTTGTTCTACCTTGTATTTCAAACAATAGAGAGCCACTCGTATCTGTTGCATTATTATGATCATTAATTACAGCTCCAACTGGTGCATAATCAGGATCGTATACTATCCCTTGAAAAGAATCATGGTCTATATTTGTACTAGTAGTATTAATAATAGCCCATTGTCCTATGTTTGCAGCAAATGCTGAAGCAGGTGTATTGAAGAAACTAAGAGGTGTAGCACCTTCATATACATAAATTTCAGTACCTGAACCATCGTATCCTATTACATCACCGTTAGCATCACCTGCGAAAGTATGGACAGGATTAGAAAGTGATACAACTATATTCGGTGAAGCATCTTTCGATTTTGTAAACGTTTGTGTTTTAATTATTGAAAACGCTGTTCCATTTTGAGATTGCCCTGTTATAGTATAGTTTATATCAGCTGTGTCACTATTTAGAGTATTGTGAAGGCCATAAACAGCAAAATTTTGTCCATCAGTAGGAGAAGAAGGTGTTATACCATTGCCACTTGCAAGTACCTTAAATTTTCCTGGTGTTGTTCCTACAGCATCATGATCTAATTCTGTTGCACCTTCATATACTGCAACAGTTGTGCCTGAGCCATTGTAACCATCTTCAAGAACTGCTCCTGTAAAGTCACATGGTATAATGTGAGCAGGATTAGATAAAGTGGCAGAAATAACTCCTGAACCTGCATCTAGTTTAGTTATAGTTACAGTATCAGAAACACCATCACATGTAGCTGTTACGGCTACGGATGTGTTTGCACCAAAAGCACCAGTAGTTAGAGATCGTGTATCACCTATACCAGTTAATCCAACAGTTGGTGAAGTTGTAAATACTGTCGCTCCTGTTGTATTTTGTTTATTTGCAGTAAAAGTAATCGTGCCAGGAGTTACAGTTCCAGAAATATCTTGAGAAAATATATTAGAGTCAGCAGATAAAACAAGTGTCTTAGGCGATACTCCATCATCCCCATCTATAAGTTTGTTTAAGATAATTGAATCGCTTACACCATTTTTGTTAGCAGTTATTGTTAATGGTAAGTATGCAAATGAATTACTTAAATTATTAGAGAACGAAATTGAACCTGAAATAGTTCCTGAACCATCGACAACGCTTGAACTGTTCCACGTAACAGCAGTTGAGAGAAAATCATTGCCTTGTATACTATAAGTAGAACCTGCAAGTTCAAATGTAACAGATATATCATCGAAGTCAAGTGGCCCATCAAAATTCTGTTGTGTAATAAATACAGTTACAGAGTCAGGATCTGGAGTACTATCTGTTGGACCATCAAATTTATAAAATAAACTATCAGCTGTTACACTTAATAATTTTGCAGAAGTACCATCAATACCTTGTTGACCTTGGAGTGATTTAGCGAGGTTAAATTGTTTTGTTAGAGTAGTGCTACCACTAACAGCTGTTATAGGGATATTAAACTGAAAATCGGTTCTCGATACCTGTGTAACAGTAAATACATTATCACTAAAAGACCCTGTTAATCCTGATGATGCGGTGGTTGCTGTAAAGGTATATTCACTAGTTACATCTGTTAATCCTTGTAAAACACTCATACTTGTATGAGCCCCACCCACATCTGCAGTACCTGCAAGGTTAGCGACTAAATTAATTGATTCATTTGATAGAAATGCGTTTACAGCATCTTGACCGTCGTCACCACCTTCAATATAATTAATTGTAACAATATCAACTAAACCATCCAATACAACTGTTAATTTTAACGGAAAGTCTGATCTAGTTAATCCATACGTTGTATACCCTATATCACCTGTTACTCTACCTGTACCGTCAGTTACACTTGGTGAAAGGGTAGGATCACTTAATATAGTATTTGCAACTGTGGCAAGTTTTATACTACTACCATCAACAGTGCTAGATAGATTTTGTTGATTAATTACAAAGCCAATTTTAGAATTTATCGGATTATTAGCTGCTGCTGTTTCAAATGCAAAAAACATTTGATCAAGAGTAACACTTAAAGTTTTTGCATTACTCCCGTCTAATCCGTTTGAACCGTCAGAGCCGGTTTGACCTGGTTTCACAGATACTACATTAATTGTATCGAATGCAATTTCATTATTATCACCCTCTGCAACACTTGCTCTAAACTGTAACGAATCACTCTGAAATGAAGGTGGTGATGTTATCTCAACAGCACTTTCATTAGCAGTATAACCAACTGAGTGATCACTTTGATTTGTAAAGAACGCTCCACCACCAGTAAATTTAAAGAAACCAGTATCAAAATTAGTAGATGAAGCTGTTAAATGAAAATTAGCAGGTGATGGATTAGAACCATTTGCATCATATTGTATTACTAATGCATCACTTGATAATTGTACTGTTTTTGAATCAGCACCTGCAGCTCCAGGTTCACCTGCTGAGCCTGAAGCTCCTGTAGCTCCATCGCTAGCTAATGTGAAAGTTTGAATTGTTGATAAATCTGTCGCAATATTTTCTGCGTTAATAAAGAATGTAATTTTTGCGCCTCGTTCAGCTTCTCCTGTTGCAGTTAATGAACTTGCATTTCCTAATGTAAGAATTCTGTTACTACTATTATAAGATGGTGTATCAGAAGTTATTTCATCATCAACAATAGATACTGTATATCTTCCTGAGCCTGGTGTACCGCTTGTTTGATATTGTAATTTTTCAGTCCCTTTATAAACCACAAGAGTGGTGCCTGAATTTGTATATATAATTGTGCTGTCTGCTTGACGCCCTAGTGTGTGAGAAGAATTATCTAATACAGCAGTATAATTGTCAGCACCAGGCTGCAGTCCAATTATGTTTATAGTGTCAAAAGACGAGTCAGCTGTTGTACTCTCTTGTGTATCAACACGCAATTCAATAGGTGTTGAAAATATACTACTAGGTGCACTTACTAAATACTGTCTACTATTAGCAGTATTGCCATCTACAAAAGACCCATCACTTGAGTATGCTGTTGCATTATTACTTGTAAGTTTAAATTCAGCATCGTTATAATGAGTTGATGATGCTGTAACAGCTATAGTACTTGGTACAGGATTGTTCCCGGTAGCGTCATATAGTATTGCTTGTGCATTAGATGTAAGTCTAACAGTCTTTGCACCAACACCTGCAGCACCATCTTGTCCTTGAAGGCCTTCTATAGCAAGAGAAAATATTTGATCTCTAGTTACCGTCAGGTTATCTTCTAGATTTAAAGTATATGTTACTTTAGCTGCTCCAATGCCTTGATAATCACTATGATTTGCAATTGCAAATTTATGAGAACCACTAGTAATATTACCAAGCGCTATATTAGTTGGTGCACTAACAACACTAAACGAGCCACTACCAGCTTGACCTGGTGATATACTGTTTAATTCTGCAGCGCCTTTAAATACTTGTATATCTGTTGCCGTGTTATCGTATGTTATTACACCGGAAGCAGAAGGTAACGTGGCTGTAGGGTTTGTAACAACTATTGTGTAAGCATCCGTACCAACTTTTGATTTTGTAATAGTCTGAGTTTTGGTTAATTCAAACGATGTACCATTTTGTGATTTACCTGTTATAGTGTATGTTATTGTAAAGGTGTCAATATTATCTGCTGCAGAACCATGAATACCAATAACAACTGTTCCGTTACTAATAGTTATACTACCTTCAGCTATATCAGAATTATTTTCTACAACAACTTTATATTGCCCTGCAACAGGCGTTCCTACAACACCAGTAAGTTTAGTGGCACCTTCAAAAACATTTATATCAGTTCCAGAACCATTATAAGATGATACAACACCATCATTAGAAGCTGGCAGTGAATGTAATTCATTTGATAGCACAGCTTGAACATTACCTGAACCTTCATCTAATAAATTTAAAGTAATATTATCACTAACACTGCCCTGTGTATACGTAATAACCATACCGTCTGCAAAATGACTAGAACTTATTCTAGCAGATGCTTTTGTGTAATCAGCTACATTACTTGATATTGTACCCCCAGAATTAGTCCATGAACCATTTGATGATAAGTTTTGAGTACTAGCACTCACTATTAAATTATCTGGTGTTATTGTTCCGTCTTGACCTTTTATAAAGAAAGAAGGTATTGCGCTTAATATGATAGATTTTGCAGATGCACCATCTGAACCATCTTGCGTAACACTAAATGTTTGAGTTTTTGTTACCTCACTTGTACCTTCAATATTTATAGTAAACGTAATTAATGCTTGTGTTGCATCTATAGTATCTGCAGCACTATATGCTATACTAGTACCACTAACAGAACCACTAACACTACTAGGACTTATACTTGAACCGGCAGCAGTAACACTAAACTGTCCTGTTGTAGGTGTACCATTAATAATACCTTGAAGTGTACTTGCACCTTTCATAACGATTATATCTGTTGCAGATGTATCATAAGAGTAAACAGTTCCATCTGCGTTCTTAGGTATTGAAACTGTATCATTTGATACAAGAGTTGTATATGCTTCTGTACCTGCTTTTACTGCTGCTATTGTTATATTATCTGCTGCAATGGAAGTATTAGATGATGCAGCTTCTGCAGCACTTACAGTAATTTTTTGTGGTGTTGCAAAGAATGTTCCAGGTATAGTATAAGAAGCGGTATCATAAGTTGCAGCAACACCATCTGTATGATTAGTATCATCAGTTACACCATTTCCGGTGAATTTAAAATAAGGATCAGTAAATCCTTGAGCAGATGCTGTTAGTTCTAATGTTCCGTTTGGTATAGGTGTGTTACCGTTTGCATCATACTGAATTATATATGTTGGTGAATCAAGAGATACTATTTTAGAATCAACACCTGCAGCACCAGCAGCACCTGTTTTACTTTTAGTTAATGTTTGAGTTTGAGTGAGAGTAAAATCAGTGCCATTAAACGCTTTACCTGTTATTGTGTAAGTTATAACTTTTTGATCACTAGTTAAATTAGCATGTGGTGCAACGGTAGCAGTTGTAGTACTGTTACCAGTAATACCACCTTCATCTATACCAGTAGGATTACCATCATCTATAGAATATTCACCTGAACCGGGAGTACCTGTAGTAAATGTTAGTAAATCAGCACCTTCAAAGACTTGTATTGTAGTACCTGAACCAGCATAATCTGATACATCACCAGCATTATTTGCTGGTAGATTGTGAGCAGGGTTAGATAAAACAGCGTTTATAGCATTTGAACCTTCGTCAATTTTAAATATAGTAACAGAGTCTGAAATGCTGTCAGCTGTGGCAGTGATAGTAACAGAATCATTGCCTGCGAAATCTGCTTTACGTAAATATACTGTATCATGACCAGCTGTATTAGTACCACCGCTAGTAGGATGATCGTATAGAGTTACTGTAGGGCTCGTAGCCCAAGTGGTATTAGAACCAGCACCACTTATATTTTGTTTATTAGATGTTAATGTTATTACATCTGGTGTTACATTTCCTGATTGTGAAGTTATAAATAATTGTGAATCAGCAGTTAATGTTAAAGTTTTAGCGTTTGCACCATCATTACCTGGCAATCCTTGATTAGATGTTGTTATTGATTGAGTTTTTGATAATGTGAAAACTGTACCACCAACATCTTTACCGGCTATATTTATAACAATATTACCACTGCTTGAACTTGGTGTTTTTCCAGTAAGTTTTGCTAATACTAAATCTTTTCCTGAAGTGGATAATCCACCTGCTGTAATGTTTGTAGCTACTAAAGATGCGCTAAATTCACCATCACCAGGATCAGTTGTTTTAGCAGTTAATTGATCTAAACCTTGGAATACAGAAATATTAGTTCCTGAACCATCGAAGTTGGTTACTGTACCTGATTGATTGCCAGCTAAAGTGTGTGATTCATTAGTTAACATTGCAACAATAGGTGGTCCACCTGCTATAGATTTTGCTAGTGATTGTGATACTGTTTGTGTAAATGCTGTTCCATTTTGCGTCTTACCAGTTATAGTATAACCAATTTGTAAACTATCAACTGCTAATGCTCCGTGATTACCAACAAGAGCATATATACCAGCGTCTACAATAGTACCTGCTGTAATATTACTAGGAGAGTTATCTGCTACAGTCCATGTACCATCACTTGTACCAGAACCATTGTAAGATAACTCCGTAGCACCTTCAAATACTCTTATCTCTGTTCCTGAACCTTCGTAACTTAATACAGAACCTGTGAAGTCGGCTTGTAAAGTGTGGGATGGGTTTGATAATAAACCTTGAATATTCCCAGCACCTTCATCTATTAAAACAATACTAAAAGCATCACTAACAGTATTAGAGTCTGCTGATGCAATAACTGTTGTTGGTGATGCTTCATTAAAGTGCCCTGATGTTATATGTCTCTCATTACCTGTACCTGTTATTGTTATACTACCACCTCCACCTGTAGCTGTAAACGTAGCTGTAGCGTCTGATGTATGTTGAAGGCTTGCTGTAAATGTTATTTTTTCTGGTGTAATATTACCATCTAATGCTTTTCTAAATACCATCCCATCAGGCTGCAATGTTACAATTTTAGCATTAGACCCATTCGCACCAGCACCACCACCTTCAATTTTTGTAATAGTAACCTTGTCTGTTAAGTCACCTACAGATGCTTCAACAGTTATCGGTAATGCTGCTTTACCTGCGAGATCTGTAAATGCAATAGATGCCGTAACAACACCGGAGCCGGTTGGGTGTCCATCATATGAACTACTGTCTAACGGAATAGATGTGAGTATAGGTGTACCGGCTGCATTTTTTATTACAATATCGCTTGATGTAACATTTAATTGACTGTTTTGAACATTTAATCTCAGTTCTATCGAAGAAGGTGTTGCAGTGTTATCAGATGCATCATCAAATGCATAATAAAAAGAATCAGCAGATAAATTTACGGTTTTTGCAGTAGCACCTACTGTACCATCTAAACCATCTATACCATCTGCTCCAGGTTTAACTCCTACAATAGTAATCGAATCATTAGTTATTTCAGTTGATGTTGCACTTTGTTCTGCAACACCGACTCTAACAGTATACGGTGTACTAAAAAATGTTGCAGGAATAATAAATGAAGCTGTATCTTGTGTTGCTGTCTCTCCATCCGTATATGATGTATCATCTGTTACACCGTTACCTGTAAACTTAAAGTATGGATTAGTAAAGTTTTGTACTGATGCCGTCAGATCCATAACACCGCTCGGTGATGGATTATTACCATCCTCATCATATGTTATAACATAGGTAGGTGATGTTAATGCAACAACTTTAGCTTGACCTCCATCTGAGCCTGTACTCGCCATTAAACTCCAAGTAAGTGCTCCTTGAACTTGATTTGGTTCATTTACCGTTGTTGCTGTATGTGAGTATTGTGATAGATATGAAGAACCAGAGTATTCAACAGCAGAATTATATCTATAATATTTACCTGCTGCCCAACTACCGCTCCAGAATATACCTTGACCAACATCCTCCCAATCACCTTCTGGTGTATTAAATTGTAGTCTACCACGTATTGTTAAGTTACTACCATCCCAGAGAAACTTATCTTTCAAACTCATCTTACCGTCTTTATCTAAATAAAAACCTGTATCAGAGCTACTTTGATTACCTACACCTGAAAATAATTTACCGGACTCCATTTTTATACCGCCAATAGAACCAGTATTAGCAGTTATACCACCTGTTAAGAATACATTTTGAGAAAATAACCCGTAACCAGGATTTGATTCACCAAATAGTAGTGATTGATTTATTCCAGATAAATCACCTAACCTAGCTACTTTTTGAACGTCATACAATCCACTGCCTGTTCTCTCCACAATATCAATATAAGGTGTTGCAGGATCATTTGGATTAGCATTCATATGAATAAATCCGGTATTCTGCTTACCTGTCGATACAATAACTTGCGAACCTGTATAAGATACTGCACCACCAACTCTACCAGGCAGTGAGCCTGAAGCTTGCTGGTCTGTCTGTCCGTAAGCACGTTGAACATATATTTTACCATATGTATCAGAGCCATCTGTTGGTTCATAAGACATCGATTCAACTAATAAGTATTCTGTATTAAATCCTGTATTGTCTACCTTTTTTATAAATAAAATTTCACCAACTTCAAATCCTGTAACGTTCATTACAGACATTGTGGTATCTGCTGCTGCAACAAACGAGCCGGAGTCAAGTGTTGTTGAATTTGCTACAAGAAGTTGCCCACCTACAGCATTAACTGTTTCTTTCTCAAAAACAGCTGTAGATAATGTACCTCTAATTCTAGCATTTTCAACTTCAAGAAAACTAGCACCTGTACCATCATCAACGGTTAGCATAAATCCTGAACCGCCCATTGGCACAGCAGATGATTGAAAGTCTTTAGAGTATATTGAGCCGGCAGCACCATCAAATATTAAGCTACCACCCTGCAGTTTATCTTGTTGAATATCCCATCCACCGACTTTACCAGCTGACGCTGTTATTTGACCACCATTAGTAAGTATAAAATTACTAGATGATATTTCTATTAATCCATTTGATGCAGATATATATTGTGTTGTTTCTGTACCTACGAAGAACTCTTTAGCATGTATATCTAATTTGCTATTACCTTGAGTTGAGAATCTAAAGTAATTCTCATCATCACCAGCAAGTTCCATTCCAACACCATCATATGTTGTTTGTCCAAAGCCACCTGCAGGAGGTAATGTTAGAGAGCCGGACCAAAATAATATTCCACCAGGTCCGTTAAGTGAGCCTGAAAATGCATTCCAACCTTTATAATCAAATGTACGTAAATTAGCCATATTACTCTGCCTGTATTCCTTCTAGTATCATACCTTCACCTACAAATAAGGTACCTTCTAAAATATTATCTAATCCTGTTATTACTGTATTACTACCTGCAAAATCAACACCATAACTTGTAAGTATAACATTTGCAGATACACCGTTTACATTTACAAATTCGAATTTAAAATCTAATACATCATCTGCTTGATAAGTAGGTACAGGAAATTCAATAAAAGTATGGTTTGGTGTAAACCCTGTTTGTGATGAACCTTTTATAGTAACATTACTAATTGTCCACTCACCGTGATAAATATTAAATACTAAATTAAAATCTGTATCTTGAGTAGGTACAAACGTTAAAGTTAAAAATTCCTTCTCAACAATACCAGGATTTTGTCTTATTGTTGTTACCGTATTCTCTTCAAAAACCGCTGGAATTGTTTTTATATTCTTACCACCTCTACTACTTCTACGCGATGTTGATTTTTTTGTTTTTTTAAATCTAGCATTTTTTCCTCTCACCTTCATAGTCTTAGTAGTAACTTTTTTAGTTGTAATTTCACTCTCTAGCGAGGTTAGTAACTCACCATACTGAGTTCCTCCAATATTAGAACCGGAAGCATATATTTCTAAATGTGATGCATGGTGCTGTCCTTCTGTCTTAACAGCTGATATATCTAATAATATAGAATACTCATTATCTTTATATAGCGTTACAGGTATATTATTCTTGAATTCTATAAATTGTGATGATTGTGATGTTATAGATTCACTACCACTTATTGTTACTCCAGACATTACTATATTATTAGATTGTATAGCTTTTGGGTACCCTGCTACAGGCGTATAATTACTAGAAGTAATGCTCCAGTATGTATCTACTATATTTTGAGTTTTGAAATGGCCCATGGAATTGTATATTAAAGCCTGTGCTGGATCACTGAATAAATCAACATCCTCTAAATTATCTTCACTTGCTAAAACGTATGTGTCAAATCCTTGACTTTTCATATATGTTTTAACTTTATACACATCACCTGCGATAGGATCTATATTTTTTAATATAATGCTTGCAAATGATTGTGAGTTTTTAGAACCGGTTTTGAATTCACCTTGCTGCTGATATGTCATACTCCAGTTTGTTGTACCATCAAAATAGCTAGGTGTTAATATGGAAGGTGTAGAAACATAGCGTGGTGTTTGTCCTCTACCTGTTGCAACATTTGTTGTAGTAACAACATCTAACTGCCACGGAGATACTTGTACACGTGTATCACTTATTAAATCTTGAACATAAGTATCAAAAGCTAGTGTTTCGCCTAGTTTTAACTCTTTACTAGAACCAAGGGAATAATTTGGAGATGGAATAGATATCCGTATATCCATCATATCGTGATTAAAAGTATCTCCCTCTATATCAATATAAGCAACACCATTGCCGGGATTTGAGTAGGATAGTGTAGCAGCAGCTGTAGCGCCAGAAGAAGAGGCATTTGTGCTGCCCGTTTCGTAAGTATAAGTAAGAAACTCTCTTACCTTTTCTTCAATTTTAACACCAGGTATTTTACTAAATATAACATCTGTTGTATTCTGTCTTTCAGGTGCAACTGTTGTTCTATAAGACCACTTTACATTATATTTATCTCTCCATGAAGGTGTTACAGGAGAACCATTTGGCCTAAATTTAGCGATACCTAAAATCGTGATAGTTGCAATCCCTTCTGGTGTATCTTCATATACATAAATACTTACAACTCTTCTACCTGTTTCATCTATATACTTATTAACATGATGGTAAATAGGATCATTATTAACATCCGTTACTTCAACAAGAATTTCAGTATCTTTTTTTAGAAGTGCAGCATTACCTATTATTTTAAAATAATTTTTACCGGATGTTAATTCAGTTGGGAGATTAGAAACTCTGAAATACTCTGAATTTACACTTGTATCGTTTATAAGTGTAGGTATAGACTTTAACCCTAATTTTGGATTTTTTCTTTGTATCACAGTGCCTCCATATATCTACTAGAGTCTACCTCAAGTATCGTATATAAATATACGGAACTTAGTAAATAACGTTACTTAAGTTATTTTGTTTAGATATTTCTATAACATCATCTACCATATCTTTCATTATATCGATATGAGAAATAATTAATATAAAATCAAACTCTAATTTTAAATAATCAAATAACATAGATATGGAATTTATATTATTTGTATCTAAATTACCAAATCCTTCATCTATTGCTAAAAACGTCGGTCGTGGTAAGTTAGAGACATTAATCAATGCAACGCGAATAGCTAATGATGATATAAATTTCTCCATACCAGACGTCATTTCAAGAGACCACATTTGTTCGCCATATTTAATATAAGTTAATATATTTTTACCATCAACATCAAAGTGTAACTCAAAATCTACAACTTGAGATAGAATATTATTTACTTCTTCCTGAATATACGGTAATGTATCAGAAATTATTTCATAAGGTATTCCATCGCGTTTTATAGCATCTAAATAATATTCATATGCTTTTAATTTAATCTCTAGTTCATGAGCCTTTTTAATTTGAGTATTAATATTACGAATATTAGTTTTACATACTTTTATATCACTATAACATAACTGACACTTACTGTTAATAGTGTTTAAATTATGTTTTAAATTATTCTCGTTATCTGTTAGTTTGCTAATCTCACCATTAATCTTTTTGTTTTCTTCAATGGCTTGAATATTAGCATGATATTTTTTAATTTTCTTTTTAATAGAATTTGCTTTCTGCTGGTAGCTATCTCGTTTTTCTTTGGCTTGATAATACGATATCCTACCTGCACTTCTCTCACGCTCTATTTCTGATAGTAACTGATTTATTTGTTGTATTTTATTGTAATCTTCAGTTATTAAACTATTATTATTTATGTATTCATTATATACTTTTAATTCTGATAATACTTCAGCTACGTACCCCTTATCTTGTTCCAGTTCTAATTTTACTGCTTTAGACATTTCTATATATTCACTCTCACGTTTTCTACAAAACTCACATGAAGGATCAAATTCACTTTGTGTCTCTAATTTTTCAAGTTTATGTTTTACTTGCAGTTTTAAGCGTTCTTTTTTAGACTCTAGAGTTGATATATTACGTTTTGTATCATTATATATAACGTACCGCTCATTAACATCATCTATATTATATGATGATAAAATTTTATTAGCTTTTTTAATCTTTTCTTTATTTGCATCAGCTACCTCTTCATCAGATTGTAGCCTAGCATTTATAGTATTAACTTGAGTTTCTAGATTTAACAATTCTAACTCTAAAACATTAATATCATCTAACGGCACTCTCTTGTGTAATGATTTTGTTTTACTTAAAACTTCTTTCTGAATAATTTTAATTTCATCCTCAACGCTCAATTTCTCTTTTTGATATACATCGTGTCGTGCTGTATCCTTTTCTAATTTTTCTTCTTCATCAATAAGTTGTTGTGAGTAATCAGTACTACCGAAATCTTTCAGTAATGCTTGTACATCACGTATTTCTTCGTTTGCAAGAGAATATAATTGTTCAAATACAGTTATATCTAAAAATTGAGATAATAAATCTTTTTTCTCAAATTGAGACATATCTATAAATCCAGTATTGTTATTTTGAACAGATAGTGCTGTGAGAATAAAATCATCATACTCACCTAAGTAACCTTTTATATTTTTATCTGTATCTCTTCGCTGTTCTCCGTTTAGGGATACAGTATTTCCTTCTTCATCAATATACCAAAAGTCAACATCAACTCTCACTTTGCCTTTCATCCACCCTTTTAGTATTCTTTTAGCTTTGCGCTCTATAAAATAATCTGTGCCATCAATCTCAAAATTAAGTTTACAGTGAAAATTATTTTTTGTATTATTCATAATATCAGCAGCAGATTTACCTCTACTACATCTATCAAAAATACAAAATGTTAGCGAATCTAAAATAGCAGATTTTCCAGCATGATTAGGTGCAAATACCCCAATAACATCTTTAGCTTTAGAAAAGTTTATTGAATTACCATCACCATAACTAAACATATTTGAAAAATTAAATTGTTTTAATTTCCATGTTACATTTCGTGTTATATCCTCATTATGTAGTGAATTATTTAATGTTTTATTTATTGACTTAATGCGTCTCATAACACTATCATCAACTTCATGATTCTTTTCAATATACTCTTGAAGTAGCTTATTTTGATAATTAACATCTCTAACATCTCTTGTTAAAGATCTAGAAGTACTTGCTTGACCTTTTATTTTATCTTGCTTAATAGTAATAATATCATTTACACGGCACTTCTTTTTAATCTCTTTTATAATATTCTTTAACTCTGCTTCTGTTGTATTGGTAGTTCTTATTCGTATCCTTGGCTGCTTAGGGATATCAGATATATCATGCATTATCCCATCTTTTACATCGATAGTGTAAAACCCAAAATTATTATTTATATCTGTATACTTTGGCTTTCTAGTTTTTACATCCCAAATGGCATATCCGTGCTTATTAAATGATTCACCAAAATTTTGTTGTATTAAAGAGCCTGGATAGCATATAGTTTTCGCTTTATCAACGTATTGTCGTTTATGAATATCACCTAATAGAGATAAGTCATATCCATTAAATATATCAGCTGTATATTCTTCTCCTGTAACTTCATAACCAATATCTGTTTTAGATGATTTAACGGGGCCATGAAATAATGCAATTTTTGTATCTGCATTAAATGATGATGCTTTTATAAATTCACTAGGTGGATCAAAAATACTAAATACAGTAAAATGAACGTTACCAATATTATAAACACCTGAGTCTTTTAGATAATGAAGTTTTGGGTGATTTAAGTTATTAATAATAGGAGTTAATGCATCGAGTCTACTTGTATTATTTAAATTAGTATCATGGTTACCTGTAATAACGATGGTATGGCGCCTGTCTGCTAGATTCTTAAAAAACTCTGATGTTATAGATATAAGCTCTGGAGATATATCTGTCTTATTATGAACGATATCACCGCCAACATATACTATAGCATTTTCAGGTAATAAATCTATACCTTTATATAGTTCTTTAAAAACTTGTCTATACTCTTTATGTCTTTGATAATTTCTAATATGAATATCTGCTACGTGTAGAATTTTATCTAATCTATCAAAACCAACATCTATTTTATTTATTTTCAAATTGCTAACCCCATCTTCTGAATAAGTAAGTTGCTCCCTGTTAACGGGCTTGATTGTTTATATATTTCTGTAAATTTATAATATCCTAATTCACTAGGATCACTAGAACCCATATCAATTAAATAAACTGTAATACCATTGTTTATAAAATACTGACATATTTCGAGTGCTTTAGTTTTAGCATCAGCATCAAGTCCTATATAAATTGTTTTAACATTATTTTGTATAATTGTTTGCTTTAAGTTATCTAATACTATTTTACCAAATAAAGGTATTGCGTTACGTTTCACAGCAATAGCATCAAATGCACCCTCTACTATTGTGATTGGCTCATTCCAATTAACAAGCAATTCAAATCCAATAATATCCTTACTAACTTTTGGATTTTTATGCTTAAACGATACATCCTTATAATAAGTTCTTCCAGTAAAAAAGTTAAGCTTACCATTTTTATCATAACTTGGTATTATAATCATACCACCGTATTCACCTGTTTCACAATAACCTATATTATAGCGAACAATATCTTCGCGAGTTATATTTCTACTCTTTAAATAATGTAGTGCATTTCTAAATTCAGGATTATTTTTATTACCATTAATTATTGGAATAAATTCATTAGGTAGCATAACAGAAGATTTATCTTCAGTATGTTTTTTAGGTATATAACTACCTACCTCTTTATTTAAGTCATCAATTTGCGTTTGAGTAGCATTTGCTCGTTTAAATAAACTATATAACTTTCTACCTTTAGCATTGCATACCCAGCAATGCCAGAATTGTGTTGCTAAATCAATTTCAAGTTTAAACTTATAATGACTACAACACGGACATTTAAACGATACATTATTGCCCGAGGTTTTCTTTGATCGACCTAATACAGTCTCAAGTATACTTATTAATCCCATTCTTAAATATAAGATAATTTTATAAACTAAACAACTATATCATTAATTTTTTTAGCTATATTTTCATCAAATCTAACTCTTGCAAACCTACGTGGCCCAATACAGTCATTATAAAAATCATCTCTTGCAGAAACATGAAATCTATGGTGAATATTTTCCTCAAGGTAATTTACCTGACCTTTTGTTTCACCCATAATTAATATTGAAAATTCAAAATTATCAATACCAAACGAGTTTATATCACTCTGCAACGCTTTAGATGAGCCTGTATAAGTAGACCAATCTGACTCTTTACGAATTACCTTTCTACGCTTTTTACCTTTTACTTTCACACGACGTGTTGTGCCAAAATATTTTCTACCAATATACTTTTTACCTGTTTTTTTATTTTTAATTAAATAAACAAAACCAAAGAATTCGGAAGGGGCTTCTTCTAATATTTTACCTTTATATAACCAGTGACTCATACTAAACATCAAATTGCACATCTACAGATATATCAAAATCCTTTGGACTCTTTATCGGCTGTGCCAGCTTTCCTATTGCTAATAACTCATTTTTAGTATTATATAATCCTATTGTTGTAATGTAAGGTGTAAAATCAGAGCTTGTTACAAATCCCCTAGGGTATGGATTAGTTACAGAGTATGTCTTTCTTGCCGTTGCATTGAGTGTCATATTATATTCACCATCTTCAATCGTACATCTATACTTATGTGTCTCAACATCATGACTACCTTTAAATGTTAAAGTATAATCATCACCTTCTAAACCATTACGAGTATCTGTTATAACAGCAAATCCATTATTATAAAATACATTTCCAACAACATGGGAAGTACTATATTTAAATAAAGTATTTATTTGATTAGTTGATAGAGCTTGATTATATATAACAAATTCATCAACAGAGCCTGAAAACGGTCTAATAATACGTTCATTTTTATATGGCGGTACTTCTCCTCCTATTGAATTTTGTAATGTACGCTCCATATACCCTGTTTTATTACCACCTAAACTTACATTACTACTATTAACATTAATACCATCAACAGGGTCAATAGCTGTCACTACAGAGCCAGTTGTATTGAGACCTGCAATTGTACCGGATGAATTAGATCCTGAACCGACATACAGTTGAATATTATTTCCTGATTTTTGAAACACGATATGTACATTGTTATGAGAATTGTAAGTTCCTGAAGATAATACTGTAGTAATACCTTTCCCTTTACCACGAATCGCTATTATTTTACCAGCACCACTATCATGATTACTATTAGTAATACCTATTTCCCATGGAACAGAATATGTATTCAATCGAGTAGAAGCAATAACATTATATGTTGTATCCTGTAACTGTCGCTTACCTGTTTCATCAAAAGTTCCTGTAAAGGTTTTTTCTACTTTTTGAGATGCTGGTATCTTTACCCAGGTATGTATAGAGAAATCAGAATTCCATCTATCTGTTGTACTATCTATAACTTCTAGATATGAATTAGATTCAGTCGCAAACGAACTAGTTCCAGTAAATGATAGAGATCTACCATTTGATCTACGGCTAGTATCAATATATGTATTTCTTGAGAATATTCTTGTAAGACGTGAGTTAGCTTGCTCTATTTGCTCACCATCATCATTTATTATTGTTCCTAAAGCATTATTAACATTAGAATCAAAATTAATATGTAATAAAGAATCTTTAGGTGCAGGGGGCCAGTTACTAGCATTACTATAATTAGCTGTACAATATAAGTTACCGTATTCATCATCCTTATATGTTTTGCTAGCACCTTGAATTGTGAGAGAACCAGGCTTTACTTTATCTCCAAATATATTAGCAGGTATTGACCAAATCTCTACATCACCTTTAAGACATCTATATTGTTCAGCTAAGAATTGGTTGTCACCTGATATATGTGAATTTTTTGGATCTGCATAATAAACATGCTTAATTGAATCAAAAGCAGAAGTACCATAAGAACCAGAGTACACTACAACACTGTAGTCAGGAGCTGTTTCATCTGTTATAGTCCACGACTTGTGTGCGGTGTACTTTTTTACAGTTGATTGCTTCGAATCAATATTCTTAAAAGTAAACCTAGACATTTACACTCCTAATAATCTAATTTAACACGTATAGTAGCTTCTCTTTCATAATTCTTTAATAATGGTTTACTTAATTTAGCAACAGCACATAATTCATTTTGCTGATTGTATAGTCCTACAGTTGTTATATAAACGTTAGGATCTCCTACCATAGATGTGTGTCTTAATAGACCAGATGAACCTGTAACTCTAAAAGTTGGATTTGTTGAAAAATTATTACGTCCATTCTTTGCTCTAACAAAGAAGTGTGTAGAGGATATATCTTCTTCGGCGCGAGCAGTAAAATTAGCACCATCTTTAATTGCTGTAAAAGAAGCACTTAAATGGTTATCATTAGTATTTTCAGAGCGATTAGGTTTAAAACCACTACCGTGTACACCATATCCTCCAAGTATTTTATCACCGTGGAGTGCTAATATACCAAGTTCAGGATAAACCTTACCTAAGTATACTCTAGCAGATGCAGAAACAAATGGTGTAGTTCCAGAACCACTTACAATATCGTAATAAATATGTCCATTCTCTGTACCAGCAGGTGTGTCGTTACTATTATCAATTAAGTGAAATTTTAATCCGCCTGACTTACCAAGATCTAACTGCCAATTACCAGCATTAAATTTTTGTTTGAATCGCGATCTATTTAATGTAATAAATAACATTCGTTCTGATGATGAACCATCTCCAAAAGTAAATTTAGATGATGGTGATGGGTCATCTAATAATAAGTTTCTAAATTGACTATAAACAGCACGTGATGGAGACATACCTGCAGTAGCCCCGGTTTCTCTCACAGAACTTGAACCTTCCATATCACCAAAAGCTATATTGAATTGAACTTCTGTTGTATCATCAGATAGTGCTTTGTGATATACATCCCAGTAATATTTAGCTTTTGCAGCAGTACCTGCACCGTGTGAACCAGAATAAAAGTCATTAATCTGACCATCATTACCAGTAAACAGCCCAGTTGTTACGCCACGAGCAACATTTCCAGCTACAACATCTTCTGTAAGATCAAAGTTTTCAAAAACTTGAGTTACTTGACTTGGAGGAGGTCCAGTTTGTGTAACCTGTTGTTGATATGCCATCGGCTCATCCATGGTTGTTTGTCTTGCTGCATCATTTTGCCTTTGTGCACCGCCGCCGCCACCGCTGGTTTGTCGTACTGCATTATTATTTCTAATAGCCATTTATATCTCCTATTGTATTATTTGTCCTGAGCTTAATACTGTATCAGCGTTAACCGTAATCGGTATAGATATAGTACCACCTGTTTCATTACCTGTAATAGTTAATGTTGTCGTTGTCGTGGTAGTAATAGCTCGTGATGTTACAAATATTGATAATGCTGCAATTGTATGAGATGATGCATTACCATCAGGTGTATGAGTTGTGTTAGTAATATTACTATTAGCAGGTAATGCATTAGCACCAATAGAAACTATATCTGCATTCCCTACTGTAAATGTGTAACCTAATTGTTGATTACCATTTGATATATTAGAGGTTTGAGGAGATATTATAGTTGATGCACCAGGTAGTGATAATACTACACTACTTTCTGCTACTGTAACAACAGGTAACACTTGCGTATTTTTTGGTAGTGTTATTAATTTGTATTTCAAAGTTTGAGGGTCATTTGTAAAACCTTCTAGCATAGGTAAATTTTCTATAGCTTCTCCATAATAATTTGAACCATTATCATGACCGGGGTCCCATAAATTATAATCAATTTCATCATCACCCAATGCAAATTTAGTTATTTGTAAATTACCAGTAGCTAATAACTCTCTACCTCTTTTTGTAAGTACGGCATCAACCGTTACTGAACTGTTATCTAAATATCCCATGTATTACTCCATTTTTATTGTATATATTATAAATATACATATTTTCAATTTAACGTATTATTATATCCGTATTTGGTGCAATAACATTACTACCCTGTATAGGTGTTGTTTCTGTTGTTACCAAAATATTAGGATTAGTTAATATATATTCAACAGCTGGTCCACCATCTATTGTCCCTGGTGATGGTTCATTAAAGTCAGGTGATGTTATTTGACATCCGTCGTAAATTAAATTACTAAACGCTGTTGAATCATCATATAAAGGTTGAACACCATCAAATCTAGCCATTTCTAACACACCAGCTTCTGTATAACCTCCATAGGTATATTCCATACCATGCACAAATCTATTATATGATGGATTACCAGGTCTAGCACCTACATTTAATGTACTACTTAAAGAAGATATCATTGTATTAGTTAATGAAGGAGTTACGCTTATACTACTTGTATAATGCATATTCTCAAAACTCAATGATGCTTTACTACCTACCTTTACACGTTCCAGAATACTTGGTCTAATAATTAAACCAACAGTTGCATCAGCACGTGCAGGTAACATATCTTCAATTTGTTTGAATACACCTGTATTAAAGAACGATAGCAGTCTAATGAATGCCCAAATATTGTACTTATCATCGAACTTTTTAAAATATAAATTACGTATATTAGTTAAAGATTTATATGAATTAGAATATTGATCTCTAGGATCACCTATATAATCATCTAAACGTAAGCCACCAAATTGCATTGCAATATCAATATCAATTTGATCTTGAGGAGATAAAGCTATAGATACTTCATCATTATCTATTGCATTTGCATTGTAAGACGAGGTCTCATAACTAATATCATGACTTAAAGTATTTCCTGTTAGTGAGTTATCTTCTATCCTAATTTTTTTATCGTGAGGTCTAGATCCAACAGGATTAGGAACATTTACGTAATAAACTTCAGATTTACCTTGATAGTTATTAATATCAGGCCATGATACATAAGATGGTGTTAATGTTTGAGCTCCTATGAATGGTGTGTTATTATTTATATTAGGTGCTCTATTCGGCGTTGTTGTTGTTGATGAGTGATTAAAAGAAATACCATCTGTACCTAATGGTATTCTCATTAGTAAATCATTGTAAGCCATCTCTGTTGAATCACCGAGAATAGATGTCGGTGCTAATGTATGTTGATAAAATGCATTATCACCTATATGTTCTGCCCACATTCTAATTTCTTGCATAGAACCACTAAAAGCAAAAATACCGCTGCCATTTGAATACACACCGCCCCATTTTACTGTTCCAGCTGTCCTCCATGCACTGTTTACATTAGCATTGGAAGCACCAGATTTAGAACCACTAAACGTAAGAACGTCAGAGTGATCAGCAATTTTAGCGTAGCGTAATTTAAAATTATTTGTTGAACCTACAGCATGAGAATCTGGATGTTCTGTTGCACCAAAAGATACATTCCACCAATCATTATCATAAAATGGTAAATATTCTGATGTTAGTTCAACTTCATTACTACTATCATATGTAACTTTAAATACTAATCTACCATAGTTATAGTATAATGAATCAGCAGCTGCAGAACTAGAATGTTCTAATGTTAACTGCCAGTTAGGGTTACCATCTGAATTATTAGTCATAGACGATGCAAGATGCATTTTCTTTTTATGGCTAATATCGAAACGCATCTCATACATTGACGGATATCGATTAGCGGAACCTGTTGATGTTAAACTTAATGTTGATTTATCATAATCAATCGATCTATGTTCTGTTTTAATATATGCTGAACCAGAAAAGTCTAATGCATAGTTAAATTTTTCTATCTCTCGACGTATATCTAATTGTTCTTCTAGTACAGGTCCACCAAATTCTTGTACTTGAAGAATAGTAGAAGGTATACCATAGGTACTTAATAGTGCTTTAATACCTCGTGTTGTTCCTTTAGTTTTAAGGAAGTAAGGAATATTATTTAATATACGCTTCCACACCTGTTTTTCAATGTCACCATGCGAATAAGATTGCTCAACAACAAAGCTGTTACCTGAATTATATTGACCTTGTTCATTAGTACCGAGAGCATATTCCCACAATTTACTGCTATCAAATCCAGGTTGTAGATTCCACCCAAAGCTGCTAGCAACCTCATATACTAAATCTTTACTTAATCCCTCAAATACAGATTCTCCTACACCCGTTTTTGTAGTCATATTATCAATATAGCTATATAGCAAATCAAAGTGCTGTCCTATCATATCTACAAACATTACATAACTATTACTATTTTCGTCCTCTAATATATGTAGAGGGATTGAATTACGTAACATGTTAATGTTAGTTTCGTCATAAAGGGATGCAGATGCTAGTTGACTGCTATACCAAGATACAGCTGAAGAGCCAGTAGAATGTTCTAATGTATATGGCTTTTTATTATTAGTCTTAGGCCATGTTGCGGAAGGAAAATACCCATATGTTGTATCTTCTGTAGAGTGAGAGTTGAAGTATAAGTATTGTTCATAGTTATCGAACCCAGATATAATATTTTCTTTCTTTGTATCATAGGTCGCTTTATTAGCAGAAAATTCTGCAGATGCTGTTGCAGTGGAAAATTGTTTACCAATCCATTGAGATGATACAAAATTAGATTGCGATGTATAATATTCTATTAACTCTACCTTATATTTAAAGTTTTTTAATCTTTCAGCAGCAGAAGAAAAGTGAACAAAATTTTCATATTTTCTATAATCTATATTTAATTCAGCATCTCTAGAACCTGATAGTATATTATTAACTACATTTTGAGAGGTTTGTAAATCACTCCCTAGTAGACTATTCCATGTTTCTTGAACAGTACTTTTTGCAGGCTTATTTTTTACATCTACAGCTTTAAAATTAGGACCACGAAGTTCATTAAACTGTGTTGTAATTATAGATTCTAAATCAACAGTAACAGGAATAACATACGGAGTAATTATTTCTCTAATAGCATGTAATCTTGAGCCTGTCCTTAATACAGAAGAAAGTGGTTCTATACTTCTAAATATAGTTTGAAAAGATGTATTTCCATTATTATCTTCATATTCAATACTAGTCCAGTTTGTTGATGTAATAGATTTATTATTACCAATGTCTTTTAAAATAATAGGATAAACGGTATTAGGTTGATCACCTTGATTACTTAATTCTGATATTGCTTGAAAAGATGTATCATACTTAGGTAGTGAAGCTTTAGTGCGGATTTCAAATCTTGTATCAGATATCTCTTCTATTTGCAACTTACCTAAGTCAAGTTGATCAGCATTTGAGTATATTAAATTTTCATATACACAAATTTTGATATCATAAATACCATTACTCAACCCTAGACGTTGTGTAATAACTTCTAGAAGATTTACATTAATATTTGAGCTGTTTAAAGTAAAAGCACTGTCAGTAATCGGTAAGCTTGTGTAAGCTATTCTTTCATTGTTTGAATAAGCTTCAACAAGTACATATACGTCAGGTGATGAGGTATCAATATCGTTATTCATAATTGAAAACTCAACTGTTTCTCTTATCTCATTTGGCAAGCTCACAACATTATTATTTAAATCACTAGCCATAGCAGGTCCTGTTACGGTAGTTTCTCTAATATCTCCTATTCCGCCTGTACTTAATAGGCTCGAATTTATATATCCATTATCGCTCATGATCTGTCTTACCTACATTAATTACACCTAAATTTATATCGTCTGTTATCGAAGAATCTGGATCTATGTTAGTTTCATATTTTTTATAGAATTTTCTTCTATACTTACCCCATGATCTGTAATCGAACTCGCATGTTATTTCTATAGTGAGAGGTCCAGGAGGGTATAATATGTATAGTCCGCTATCACCAATATTTGACTCTAAATCATAAGCAGATAAATCTCTACCTTCATTTGGATACGGATTTTTACTTGCATCATATAATTGAACAACATTACCGTCTACCCTAATAGGATTTTTCCAGTCTTTAAATTTACCCTTCTTATTCTCACCATTATATGTATTATTGTAATGTACTTCGAATTTTATCCATCTAGGTGTATATCTAGGATCATCACCAAATACAGCCTTTTTTAGTACTGGATCATAAGTGTAAAATCCTTCATATTCAGAACTAAACCCTTGAACTTCATTATCCTCCTCTGAATTGGCAATTTCATAATATGTTGTCATAGTCTTTACACCTGCATCATTATGTAGTTCAACTGTTAGTGCTTTTCTACCTTGCGTAGGTTCTACATTATACATCTGCAAATAAATACCATTACTTACTTCTTCACCATCTATTTTCCATACTATTTTATCTACTAACACATCTAACCCTGTTACAGCGTCTACATAACTAACAGGATTATGGACATAAAAAAGAGGTCCATCACCAGTATAAAATCTATAAACAGGATTTAAAGCATATCTAGCAGGATATTCATGAGCATATCTTGGTACCCAATCTCCACCAACATCAATTTCAGGATCTGTAGAGCCTCCAAATTCAATAATTTTACTCCAGTTAGCAACACGTACTTGACCATCGATAGGAGGTTTGTTAGGCTGAACAGGTGGGGTAGGTATCAATTCATAAATAGTATCATCGATTGTTTCATACAATTCACTTTGTTCTATAAGTAGATTCTGACTCGGTCTAGATACTACATTTTTTGAACCGGAAGCATCAGATATAACTATCCTGTTGTTAACAATCGTAACATCACCCCAGTTATTATTTTGTTGTTCATTAGCCATTATCTTATCACTTTAAACATTTGAGTAGGTGAATAATACTCTATACTACCAGAGTACATTCTATCAACAATTTTAAAGTTGACACCATAATATCGTTCAGGTACGAAGCTTGACATCCATATATTAAAATAATTACCTTTATTATCACAGCTAACTTTTGTGAAATTATTATTATAGTCTATAACTACCTCACCTGTTTCTCCGTCTATTATAGAATAGTAAGAGGTTTGTGGAACATAGGATTTAGTATATCCAACACTTGATGTAGCATATGTTTGTTGCGGGTAAAGTAATCTTGCTGTAAAATTTAATCTTACTTTTGAACCTTTCTTATATTCTTCTTGTAAATTATCTAAAGTAACATTAAGTTGTTCAGTTTCTGATATAGCTGTTAACCCTAATGTAGTATATACTGAATCATCCCACATTGAGTATAAACGTGGTTGATATATTGTATGTGTTTCAGCAGAGAAGAATTTTAATGAACCATATCTTTTATCATCTTGTTCTTGTGTATTAGAGCGTTGAAGTAATATACCATGCTTGGTATCTGCAGGATCATCGAAAGAATTAGATACTATATTAGTAATATCCATATAAATGTCTGTTGATTCATTAACAAATGATTGTGAACATTCGAATCCAGAGTATGTAGCTCCACCTTGTGTGTTCCATAAAGTACCAGGTGTTATGCCATCTCGATAATTCCAACTACAACCTTCTTCACTTATTGGTGTATATGTTGTTTTACCAATACCACTAGCCCAAGATTCTGAAATTGGATTAGCTTTAATTTCATAATTATAAGGTACATGGTCAATGGAAGAATTATATATCTTTAATATATGTTTCGCAGGTATGTTGTTGGTACCTACAGAACCAGCTGTTCCTTCAGAACCAGAAGGAATTAAACCTGATGCGACAGATTTAGATACTTCACTTAAATCAAAGTCAATTAAAATCCTTGTATTAGTGATACCAGGTTGTAGTGATGATGAAACTATTTTTGTTAATTCCAGTATTTCATCAACACCAGTATTTAAGGTTTTATTACCTTCATATATTGTAGCGTCTTTATTTGCGAATGTTGTATATATCATAATTAACCTTAATATGTTACTACTTTACCACGTATATCATTATTAGGATATTTTATCTCAAATATTGAAGGATCAAGAGATGGGTATATAACTCCTTTATGAGTTGCAGCATTAAACGAGTAAACGTTACCTGAGTAACCGGCATCTTGATCATAATAATTTATTAAACTAACATCTGTAACAGATTGCACACCATCTACATTAGCAAGTAGTAAGTATATATCTTTCATAATTATTGGTGTTGTAAAAGACATTTTATCTATAGCATACTCTCGCTTTAACACTTCAATGCATTTCAATAATACCTCTCTTGTGTTGTAACTTCGTAAAACAGTTATCTCAAAATCAATACCAAAGTTAATTATATAACCATCCTTTATATTTATAGCATCTGTTAACATTCTATATTGAGATAAATAAGTTTTTAAATTTTGCTTTGTTATGTTGTTTACATTAACAAGATGTTTACTGTCATTATACCCTAATACATATAAATTAATACCTAAAGGGTTATCTATAACTTGACCTGTACCACTTAATTGCTCATCTGATGCTACGTAAGCTTTTGTTACACCACCAAATCTGCTAGGTAGAGATAGCGCTCTCACAACATAATCTTCTTTAGTAACTACACGATTCTGGGTACCGAAATACGCTAATGCATTATTTTTTATTGACTCAAGTGGTTCAGATGTAGTTGCACCTGTAGCTGGTTTAGGATTAATAACTTCTAAACTATTTTCTGCAGCTGTCTTTAAACCTCCAGATAATACTTTTGACGAATCAAAAGTTACATTTTTACTCTTTATACCTGTTAATGTCCCTGCTGGAACATTACCTTCTAATCCATACCCAACAATATATGTAACTGTTAATGTTGTGTTTGATGGTGATTGGCCATATGTATCAGTATATAAAAAGTTAGCAGGATCAAACGCTGTATCTAGTTGATTTGTACTACCTGGTATTGGTGAACCAACATTCGTAGGGTTAGGTATCAACTCTTCATCTGGGTTAGAAGATATACCGGCACCAAATTGAATTTCAATTTTATCATTCTCAGTTATTCTTGTAACAAATCGTCTAGCTGTTTTTATTAATTTTAAAATATAAGGCGTTTTATTAGTATCAGAAGTAAGAGATGGATCATTTGCATCTGAATTAACAGTATCAGCAAATATTGTATCTTGAGCAAGAAAAGGAACTTCTCTCCAAGTATTACCATCACTATCAACTATTGTTTCAATACCTATAATATTAGTATCATCAATTAATAACTTTAAATACGGTGTTGAATCTCCAACAGAAATAGTTTTTGTTTTTCTTTTACCGCTTTTTGCAGGTACAGATTTTTTTAATAAATATTGCTCTGGTTGACCATTTGTAGAATTTATCTGATAAACAGATACATCAGTTGGTGATTCTGAGCTTGAGAAAGCAAAATTAACTTCTCGTGTTGTGCTAAACTCTACATTACTTACACTAGTTAAAACAGCGTCACGCTCAAGCGTAAACGCATAATCGTAATCAGGTCTTGAATTTGCACCTGTACCAGTACTTGGAATTAGTTGAAAAACATCCACTAATACATCAGCGGAAGATGCTATTTTAGGTTTATAACCAAAAGTTTGAGCTATATTATAAATATTTTTTTTCTCTTGAGCATGCTGTAACATTGTCTCTTTCATATTATAATCTGTATAATATGATAGTACATCACCTATATAAGAAGCGAGTTCTATGAACATCATACCAGGTGATGCTTCATTAAAATCATTATATATTTTTGGAAAATAGTTCTTACTATACTCAACTAAATTAGATCTAAATTCAGAAAAATCCTTATTTAAATATTTTATTTCTTTCTTAATAATTGACATACTATACCTTAACTGTCACATCTAATACATTACTTATATCTAACTCTTTTACTTCATAACCAATCGATACAAATGCTGTATTATTATCATATTGTATATCGACGTATTTTATTTGTATAAAAGGCATCCATTCCGAAGTAGTTTTTATTACAGCTTCCTTTGCTTGAACATCAAAGTGACCATCAGTTCTAGGTTCAAAAAGCAAATCATATAACAAACTTCCAAAAGTAGGGTGCATTACACGCTCACCACGTCTCGTGAGAATTAAATTTCTAAAATTAGAGTGAATCTGATCTTCTGTTGTATAATTTAATTTAAAACCATTATTTGCGGAATTGAAAGGTAATCCAACACCTATAGCAATATCTGCTTCAAAATCTAACGGATTTATTTTTTTATTCAACATCTCTTACCTACTTAAATTTTTTTACTAACTCAGAATAATCTCTCGTTAATGCATTTTTTACTGAATCAGGTACTCTAGAAGGATCCATCGGTCTCCCATTTACATCTGGTGTAGATAGAGCATCCTGCTGGGGTTGATCTTGAAATGCTGTAAACCCAGCGCGTGCATCAGCAGCAGAAAATGTTTTAAGTGTTTTATATTCTTCACTCAAAGACGCTTTATTATTATTAGCAGTTTGCTCAGATAATACTTGCTTAACCTGTTTAGCAACTTCTTCTTTAATAATTTTTTTAATAGCTCGTACGAATTCTTTTGTTTTCATTTATATACTCCATTTCATATAATAAATATAGAGAAGCTTTATTTACTGCTTCATAATAGATAACTTATTCTTAATTTGTTGACACTTATTTGTAATATTTATTGAATTGTTACTAACAAGTTGGAAATCAGCAACATTTACAGGAGGTGTAGTAGGTGAACCGGGTGCAGCACTTACATGTGTTGATAAAGATGATGCTAAACCTTGCTTCTGTAACTGTTGACCCATAGATATAACTTGATCACATAATTCAAGCATTTGATCTACAAATTCGTTAACGTCTAAAGCCCATTTTGAAGTTACGAGACCTATATTAGTATTACTTGCTAATAATATATCGTTCTCTCTAGATGTTAATAGAACTCTATCACTTTTTAAGACTATTTGACTGTTAGAATATTCTGTTACTTTAGTAAAATCACTTGGCACTCGGTTATTAAGCTTGATGGGCAACTGTTGTCCAGAAGTTAGATATATAGATGAGAAATCTGTATCATTATTCTCAATAGTAGAAAATCCATTCCGTATAGTTATAATTGGATTCTGTTCTACCTCATTACTAACCCACTCTGTATTTGAATCTGGCACAGTACTTCCTAATCGAATGCTTTGTCCGTTACGTCCTTGTAATATTGTATCACCTTCATAAACATTTATAGATTTTCTCGATGGGTTTGGTACAAAAGTTTTACCTGCATGTAGTTCACGTGTACCTTTCTTATATACTTTTTTAAATCCATTAGCCATATGATTTGTATAACCTAATCTACCTATAGCTGTGAAGTAATACCAGTTACCAGATAATCCATCTTTAAAAACAGATACACGTTCATTAGGTAGTGGTAGAGTAAAGGAGTGAGATGACATTGGATATGCTATTTTATTAGAGTATGTACCATCTATCTTCTTTACTGATATTATAATAGAACCAACATTTTCTTGACCATTAGAAATAGTATCAATAACAGTAGCAATAGAGGTCAAGCATGACATATCTTCGTCTATTACCGAATCTTTATCGCGAGATATACTACTCGGCAAATTATATTTATTTGTATACTTAGACACTAGCTCCAACCTTCTCTGCTTGTTCAATTAAGTCACGCTTCTCTTGCTCTGTTAATAAGAGACTTTCACCAGAACCTGTACTCCGGTTTTGAGCTTTCTGAACAATAGCAGCCATTTTAATTAATGCTTCATCATTTTTTACAGCTATCTCCATGTAGTCTTTTATTAAAGGTACAATAATAATAGCATCACCTATATTTTTTATCATAGGTTTTAATTCTGTTATAAGCACTTGAATTTGAGATTCTTTCTTTTTTGAATTATTATATATATCTTCTAAAAGATTTTCAAATGTTTTGCCTTTGAATATTTCCTCTTTCTCTTCACTCATATTTACTCCTTATATATAAATATTGCAAAAAAGAAAAAGCGCTATAAAAGCGCTTCTTCATTATTGTAATTCAAAAACTACTTCTTCGTAAAGAATGATACCACTATAACTAGTACTACCAATCCTACAAATCCACCCTCACCTAAGCGAGCAACTAGATTTCCAAGATTTGCAACTACATCCATTCCGAATATAGAGCGACCAGTTAAAACAGTCCATAGAATTGTTACGGGAAGAATAGCTGTCATAATCGCCATAAGTCCACTAAAGAATCCTACTACATACTTAATTACTGAATCCATAATTATCTCCTTTTATTTAAAATTTGCGGCAATATTGCCAGAATAAGTCGTGCACTACCTATTCTTATATACTGAATACAGTCGACTATATTCAGTCTTTAATATATTAACGACGCGGGTAATGTATTGTGTTTTTACATCTACCATCTCGCGTACCATAATATATAAAGCTTTTTTATTATATGTTTCTATATTTTCACAATTCGTAAATATCTCTAATAATGCATAAGCTGTTGGAATGTCACGCTTATATTTTATTATTGATTCAATATTTTCTGTGCAGTGAGTTATGAATAAATGAAAAAAGTCTTGCGTTTCAGTTCTATTTTCAGCTCGTATTACTTCATTTATAACACTGCGTCTTGAATCAATTTCTAGAACCGGGGCTTTAGATTTTTTTCGATTATAATGTTTATAATTATTTTGTATTAAATAATTTTTAGCAACAATACTAAAGTATGAAAATGCTTTACCTTTATCTTGAGTATATTTAGGTAATTTTTCTAATATAAAAGCAATTACTTCGTATTGAACATCTTGTGTGGGTGCATTAAAGTGATAAAATTTATAACGATGTATTAAACTCTCTGTCATTTTAAACAGTGGGTGGTGTATATATTCATTGAAAACTTTATTGCGCTTAACTTGATCTGGTTCACTGTTATAAGCTATAATAGCATCTTCTGTATCCTGAGTGAAATAGAGTTTATTTTTTCTCGGTCTACCTCTTCGCTTTTTTGTATTCTGTTCTTGCAATGCCAGCTGTTCAGCTTGACGGCGCTCTTCTATTATCTTATAAAAAGACTCAACGGGTGATATATTATTCATTATTAACCTCCTGCTTAATTACTGATTTTAGCTGATTAAATACTTCACCAACTTGATCATCTGATTCAAAGGCTCCCGTTTCATCTATTTCGTCCATTTTTTGCTGCATATTAACTAGTGTTTCATTTATACGAGAAGATTGTGTATATTGCTCTACTATACTATCCTCTAACTCTTCTACTTTACGCATTAAGTTATATATAACATAAGCACATACAATTAACGCGATACTTAATATGATAGATACAATCACTACGACTCTCCAAATAAATCTTTAAATAACTCTGTTGCAGACTCAGATGAATTACTCACTGTCTTTGATGAAGATTTTCTAACCTTTCGTTTAGACTCTACAACAATATTTGTATCTGAATTTTTCCATTTCTCATACTCTATTTGTGATGCCATATGATCTGCATGATGTAATATAATAGGTAGATTGGTACGCATTCTCGATTCAGGTCTGAATGCTACAAAGTAAGGTTTATTAGCTTCATCATACATACCATCATGAAGTTTAATACCCATCATTTCATTCTGAGTAAACTTAATATCAAACTCTTGAAGTAGTAATAGTGATCTATCTGGTACTGACATGAAAGGTATTTCAGGATTTATCTCATATATCTTTCCTTGATTCTTCCTATGCCAATCAGATGGATTAGGTCTATACATCTCTAACTCTTGTGTACCTACTTTACCTAAATCATGATTAAGAGCAGCAAACATTAACTCTTCACGAGTGTAACCTGAGCAGGTTGAGCCAAGTGCTTGCCAGTTATTATACACAGCGTCAGCACAATCCATTACACGCAATACATGATCAACATAACCACCAGCAAAGCAGTTATGATAATGTTCAAAGCTTGATGCAGGCATTAGCATCATTCTATCTTGAAAGTGATTATACATCAACTCAAGGTTATGCTTACGCTCCGGTGATTTGAATTCGCTATGAATCCGACTCATCAACTCTTCCCAATTCTGGGCTATTTTATTTTCATCTAACATACTATCCTAATAATAATTTTAATTGTGCAGGATCACCTGTCACTGTATCTTTTCCGAACTCTTTTACAATACTACCTTCACTATATCCCATTGCATGAGCTAATCGCTTACAAGCTATCTTATACTCTTGTATAGTAAGATTAGATTCTACTTCAAAAACAATTCGCGTTGGTTCTTTTATTGTACGTAATTCTTCTACATTGCTGCGTTCAAATATAAGTTTATTCATATTACTCCTATTTTATTATATTCTATAATATAAGAAAATATTTTATAACATACAACTTATTTTATTACTCTTTGTAACTTTTTAATCTCTGACGTTATTCGTCTCTGATCTTTTTTAAATTTTGCTTTAGATAACTGCTTCTTTAATTTATGAATCTTAGATAAGGTATCATTATAAAGCTGAGCTTTTTGACCTTTTGATAATTTTACTTTCTTCTCTTTAGGTTTTACTTTAGTAGGTGGTAGTGTATTTTTCAACCCGGGTTGTTCAATACCTTTATGGTATACAGTACCATCAGTATGAACAAACTCTTTCATAAATTTCCATCCACGCGGTCGTCCACTAGATACATATCGCTTAGGTGGTGTAAACGGGAACTCTCTATTATAATCTTCCCTTACACAAATATCACATTTTATAGCTGTAGTGCTATCGCTTACAGAAATCATTGTACTACAACACTTACATTCCATAAACCTAACACCGTTCTTAACTTCGGTATAATATTCTATCTTACTCTTCATATATTAATATATATAGTGTTATTTAAAAATACAGGCAGGTTTTTATTACTTAATTATAACTGTTTTAGGTAAACAATCCTCTGACGTAGGAATTGTTAACGTTAATAACCCGTCTTCCATATGAGCTGAAATGTCTGTTAAGTCAAATTTTGGACTTATCTTCCATCCCATATCGAAGCTCTTTCGTGTAATTCCCTTGTGAATATACTCACAAGCTTCTACATCTGATGAATTTGATTCAATAGATGGTTTCTTATATACTACTTTAAGTAAGTTACCTTCAGTAGTAATTTGTATATCTTCTTTTTTTAACCCAACACATGCAATATCAAAACATAAGCATTCTTCACCCAGCTTTATATCTACAGGGTAGTTTGGCTTTTTATCTGCAAATGATTCAAATATTGTGCCTTTTTCAAAAAAGTTTCTGAATAATAGATCGGTCGGAAAGACCCGTTCATTTAAGATTGTTGTCATATAATCTCCTTAGATGATTTAATTAATTTTTATTTTCTAAAATAATAATAGTAATAAACCTGCCTGTATTTATATACTATCTTCGTTCATATTTATAACATAGCTATGAATAGTTACATCACCATGCTTCTTTATTCTATGTTCCCATTTAAGATCGCTACCTAGTAAACTATCTTTAAATAGATCTAAAGTCTGTAAGTTAGAAGCACTAATTGCTATATAACCATCTAACAACTCAACTTTAGGTGCTGTGTTTTTTGTAGTCGGTTTTAGTATTTGCTGTTCTATAAAGTTAGTAACAACATCCTTATCTTCTTGTGACAAATCATCAAATGTATTTGCTATAGGAAGATTCTGTATTATATACTCATCCTCAACTGCTTTAAACACTTCAGGTAATATATCTGACGTAATACTTTTTTGAAAGTCTTCTAACTCCTCATCAGTATAATCAAATAACTGTTCACTCAATTTATTATTAAGTAATGAAAATGGACTCAAGTTATTTGGAAACATCATATATATACCTCTATTATAAATATCTATATGCTACTGAAAGTATTATTTAATCTTGAATGTTTTTTAAATAATACATTCAAGTATTTTAAATCGTTATTATCAATAATATTAGTTGATGATATCTTAGTCTTAATATTGAATGCATGATTGTTATCTTGCTGATATTCTAACCAGTCAAAATTCTTAGTATTTAAACGCTTTGCTATTACAATATTTTTCTCTATTAAAGAAGTAACAATATCTATTTTATTATATATCTTACTCTTCTCAGTTATATTTGAACCCGGGTTCATAAATGCATCAACTATAGTACTAACTCGACTTGCTTCCTCCGGATTTCTTTCTGCCAGATCCTTTAGATTGTCCGCCTGTTCCACCTTTTTTAGCATTTCGTCTGCTAGCTCGGTAAGCGTTTTTTCTCTTTTTTTGCTCTGCATTCTCTTCCAACTTTTTGATATGCTCTTTTAAGTATTTTGATTTTAATGTATAGTGCTCTCTAAAAGAACGAAATTTCCAATTACCAATAAAAATACCGATAATAGTACCAAGTATAAATATCCCTATTAATGCCATATTACTTATTCCTTTTTATTTTCTCATGTTAATTTAATTAAGCATGTGAACAATTATTTAATTGAATGTAATATAATGATTTTTTTTCAATTAATCAACTGTTCACATGTTTTTTTCTCTAAATATTCCAGCCGTTATCCATTCGACCCATTCGCACACCAGTATTGTGTGTCTGTTTTGCATCCTCTAATACTTCTATTAGTCGGTTACATTCTGTAAAAGTGAGATTCACCTCCTTTCCGTCGATGCATAATGCACCTATAACAGGTTGTTTTGCATCACCAACAGGTACTCGATTCCATTTATGATCAAATGAAATAGTATTCCACACCTTTCCATACTTTGCAGGGTTAAACTTTGGACGATCCGTTGAAACTGGTCTTTCGACATTTTTTGCTTTGTAAGCCATAATATATAAATTTAATTGATTACTTATTATTCTTCGGGTACATTTTAAAAAGTACTGCACACCGTTCGTATTTCTCTTGCTCCTGATAATATTCAAGCAACTTTCTAACGAGTTTATTTTGTTGATACTCATCATCAGGAAAGAAAGTTTCAGGACCCTCTTCCGTTATTGTATCATATAATTGATCTACTAATGTGATAAGGAGCTTATCAGTAAATCTCTCAAGTTGAGTCGCTGTTATTTTTTTACCGTTCATATACATATTAGTTTGGCAATTCATCTGCTATTGTTTTTTCAATAGCTTTCCACAACCCAACTAAATCACAACTCTCACCTACTTCATTATACATATCAACTATTTCACTACTAAAATCATCTCCAAAAATAATTGCATCAGAAGAGCGTAATATACTTTTTACACCGTCTAAACCAGAGCTTGTATAAGTTGATAGAATAGACTCTTTTGTTAAAAATCTCTTATTAAATCCCATCGTCTTCACTCTCCTCTAATGTTTCTAAATATTCTAGCATTGCTCTCTGAAACTTCTCTTGTTGTATCTTAAAACGTATATTAATAAATAGTCTAATTAATGCATAAACTATAATTCCTGCGAATAAATTTTGTTCACCGAGTTGCATATACAATATACTTAACCATATAAGTAATGATGGTACTTCCAATACACGTAAGTGAGACATTATCTCAATAATAGATTTATAATTCATATTAAGCTACTTTAGAAGTTGTTGCGTAAGTCGGATAATCTTTATTGTAGTTGTTAGTAAAGCCAACCATCTCATGCTCTATAGCTGGTACCATACCCGCTTCATGCATCTCTTGATACAACTCATGCATTCTCCAGTTTTCAGCTAACTCTAACTCTTTACGGATTTCGCTAAATACTTCTAGTACATCGAACCCTGAACCAAACCCTGAATAGCAAATAGCTTTCTGAAATTGCTCAACTGTAAATGTCTTAAATTTATCATCTTTATGACTTGCCCAATCAGCACTCTCCCACTTACAGTAAAAGAGATCATTCCATATATCAGTAGCAACATTACTAATATTAATCTTCATAACATTAGCAACATGGTCGTTGTGATCATACATTTGTTTAGAGTGAGGTTTTGTGATTTCGATTCCGTATTGGAAGGTTGGAGTTTTTTTAGCTCTTGCCATAATTTGTTATTTAGTAATTCTTAATTGTTATCTCTTATTTACTTCATAAATATACGAACAAAAACTCAGGGAGGCAACTGTTTGCACAGTTATTTTTATATTTATTTTTAGGAGGTAGAGTATGAAATACATTTTGTTTTTTCTATTCTGTATAACTACATCACTACCTCTCCACGGTCAAGTAGTACCGGTAGATAAATTAGTACACACTTCAGGGTGCTATTTTATCTCAACCGCAACTTATTCATTAACTTACAAATTAACACAAGATCGTCGTAAAGCGACAATCTACGGTTTTACTGCAGCGGTTGCGGTAGGCATTGCAAAGGAATTATATGATATTAATCATGGTAATCCACAGTGGGGAGATATAGCAGCTGATGTTACAGGTGCTGCTATTGGTGTTACTGTACTTCGAATCAATTTTTAAGAGATTGAAGACAGCGTATAAACTAAAATTAAAATTCCTATATATAGGAATGATGATATTTCTATGCGCTTTTTTTCCATGTTTATAAATATATATTAAACATATGTACCAGTTTAAGAGAAGTTTAAGAAATCTCTAAGCCTAGATTAAATATCATAAACCTGAAATACTTTCTCTCAGCAATTAACTCAAATAATGTAAACGTTCCGATACGAATAGTAACCTCATAGCGCTCTTTCTTATTACTTGTTCTAAATCCATTAATCCAATTCATAGCTTATCCTTTAAATATTTGCTTCTTACCACCATGATATGTATATGCATGACCTTCTGCTTTAAGAGTTTCATTTATATTATACTGCTTACCTTCTGAATCTTCTATAAAGATCTCTCCTAGCACTCTACCATACTTACCAACGCCATGTGACTTGAGACGGAAGTAGCCTGATTTAGAACTTACCTTCTCTAATAATTCTTGATTACGGTATTTAGCAGCCATTCCTTTAGCTTTCTCATCTAGATCTCTAGTTCGTGATTCCCATGTATCAATTCCCATATATCGTATACGCTTCTTAACCCATATATCGAATCCAACATCTATTAATGCGTCGATAGTATCACCATCTACAACTCGTTCTAATTTACCTCTATAAACATATTTATCCATTGAGTCTCCTCTTTACTTTTTCCCAATAACGTTTCGTACATAACTTCTGTAAACCTTTGGGACCACCATTCCAGCATCGTGCTTTCTCTTCCGGTGTTGTTAAATTATAATGCTTACAATAAATATCAAACATCTCAATAGATGACTGTCTATTCCATCTATCTTTATAACTATATCTAATATCAGAACCATTACGTCGTAATATACGATTAACATCTCTAACCATAGTGCGACGTATCTGAAGACAACCTACAGCATCTTCTATAACACGATGTGCATCATCCCTACCTTCACTCTCTACTGATATGATAGCTTGTAGTACCTGTTCGTTAGATATAGTATCAATAGTAATAGCGGGTAAGTCGATTGCTTGACCCGGGTCGTCGTTTGGTGCGATTGCGGCCGTGAGCGGGACGAAGAGCGCAGCGATTGCGAGGAAATTTTTCATAGGTTAACGTTTAACGCGATGTAGTGATGAACCCCATCCGGTGCGACCCGAAGCGTCATACCGTTTCATTTCCGCGGCAGCGTCCTCATCTTTTATAACTTCTACTTCACAGTAAGTAGTCTTGCCCGTAATCACGGCACGTGCATACCATTTACCGGTGGTAGAGCATTGCACGCAGGTACGTGTATTGGGTAGGATCAACATCCTAGCTTGCGGGATCTCCGCTTGACATTTACAACAATTCATATTTTGATCTTTTAAGTTAACTTAAAGATAAGAAAAATATCTCAATCATCCAACTTTTTTCGATGTTTTTTCTTTCTCGAGTAATGCTTCTTGTTCTTGTGAGGCGTAGGCGTGCGCAACGCATGGAGCCACTCTTGTAGTGTTAGCTCTATTTGCTTGAGTCGCTTCTTCACTTGCGCTTGAATTTACTTGGTTGTGGTCGGTTTGCGTGATACACGGCATATTGCTCCATACATTCAATTAATTGTTCTTCATCTATATATACGGTATCATCATCCTGTGAAACATAATCACATACCTCTAGAAAGTCCTTGGCAGTTAAAATGTTGCTCATACTACTGTTACTCCACATTGCATTAGTAAATTGTTAAGCGCCATACGTTGTCGTAATAGCTCGAGCGGCCCATACAACTCCAATACGATCTCATCTATTGAAGCATCTTCTGGTACATCAGAACTATACATCGTTGCTACTACTTACAATATTAATTAGAAATCTTCCTGCACCTATCATAGCGAATAACCATGACCATACTATGTTATCCATATTGTAATGCATTACGGATATCAATGCAAGTAAAAGTGGCATCTCTAATATGCCGATCCATTTAATCATTAATTTCATCATATTAATCTCAATTTATGTTTTAATCGTTTAACGTGTTTACATTCGGTATGCCGGCGGAACTCAGCCGCTGGGCATGTACAATGCCAAACTTCTGTCGACATGTTTCTCTCTACGTCATAATAAGGGAGACGCCCTGTCTTCCGGTTACGTGTTCCCATTTCTCTATATCGTGCTATCATATGTTTTAAAATAAGATTGAGAGGATTGTCATCCGTCGATGACTCGATGCGTCAGTTAGTTTCGTGGGTCCAGCTGTCATGCACTTAATACCCCTGTAGCACCCCTGTACGCGCAACTACCTGGTGTACTCTGCCACGCTCTTTACCCTCTCAATCATTATACCTTAATATACGAACTAATGTTCGGATATGCAACTATTTCTTTACTTTTTTTCTGAACTTGCTCGTTATATAGTACCACATAGTACTGAACGACACTCCACCCGCTAGGAATGTCCATATGGTGGGATGTGAGTGTTCTCCGCACACTCCCAGTAAATGTTTTATAAACTCTATCATATCTCTATATTACTTATTATATGCACTGCATATCTCTCCAAACTGTTGGTCTATAGGCGAAAAATCTTGCCCCGATAGACACACCGACCACCCCCCACAAAATCAAAAAAAAACTTTATGATTTATAGTAAAAGACCCTTACCTACCACACACAGCAGGCTCGGGTCCTTCCACACACACAACTTAAGATTCTATGTCATCTATATCAAATAAATCTTCTTCTCCTGCTTGAGAGTCAGCATACTTCTGTACGAGCTGCTTTACAAATGTTCTCTCGCTATCTAGTCCTCCTGCAGCATCATACTGAGGATATATCATTACTTCCGCTGCCTCCTCTAGATTGAAGCCATCATACATTAGGCCGGCTATCTCTACGCTCGCTCTTGTCGATACGTGAGTGCTTATACGTGGCGTCTCTGTACGCATCTCTGTACGTGTAGCTGCCACTACCTCTGATATATTGAATATCGCACCACTATCTAATAGAGGGTATAGATACGTTAGTAAGGATCTCTCATCCTCTGCATCAAGCGTCTCCATCTCTATGATAGTGAATCTATCTAGTAGGGCTCTATCTAGTACTCGTGTAGCCGTATACTCATTACCTATGTTAGCAGTCGCAATGAAAGTCACTCCAGGCGCTACCTTTATAGTAG